>OLOK01000075.1_pt1 | contig 79972 bp, 73 predicted proteins | sample 1672591 | NCBI WGS metagenome assembly OLOK01 (sample SAMEA3136703, study PRJEB25190) | human gut metagenome | biome: human gut; feature: human-associated habitat; material: faeces | place: Austria | collected 2013 | reverse complement strand
CTGGGTGAAGTGTACGTCCTGTACCACCACCTGAAGCAACTGAGAAGTATTTCTTTCCAGCTTCGATACGCTCTTTCTTATATGTTCCTGCTACTGGGTGCTGGAATCTTGTAGGGTTTGTAGAGTTACCTGTGATAGATACGTCTACATTCTCTTTCCACATGATCTTAACACCTTCTACTACGTCGTTAGCTCCGTAGCAGTTAACTTTCGCACGAAGTCCTTCAGAGTATGATTTACGGAATACTTCTTTCAGTTCTCCTGTGTGATAGTCAAGTTCTGTCTCAACGTATGTAAATCCGTTGATACGTGCGATGATCTGAGCAGCGTCCTTTCCAAGACCGTTCAGGATAACACGCAGAGGTTTTTTACGAACTTTGTTTGCTTTCTCAGCGATACCGATAGCACCCTCAGCTGCTGCGAATGACTCGTGTCCAGCCAGGAATGCGAAGCACTCTGTATCTTCTTCAAGAAGCATTTTTCCAAGGTTACCATGTCCAAGACCAACTTTTCTCTGATCTGCAACAGATCCCGGAATACAGAAAGACTGAAGTCCTTCTCCGATTGCTGCTGCTGCATCAGCTGCCTTTGTACATCCCTTTTTGATTGCGATAGCAGCACCTACTGTGTAAGCCCACTTAGCGTTCTCGAAACAGATTGGCTGAATTCCTTCAACCATCTTGTAAACGTCAAGACCAGCTGCTTTAGTTACTTCTGCAGCTTCTTCGATGGAGTTGATTCCATACTCAGCGAGTTTTGCAAGAATCTGTTTTTCTCTTCTTTCATATGATTCAAATAATGCCATTGAAATAGTCCTCCTTACTCTTTTCTTGGGTCAATGATCTTAACAGCATCGTCAACACGTCCGTACTGTCCTTTAGCTTTCTCAAGCGCTACAGCCGGCTCGTCTCCAGCTTTGATGAAGTCCATCATCTTACCGAAGTTTACAAACTGATATCCGATGATCTCGTCATCTTCGTTCAGTGCGATTCCTGTTACATAACCATCTGTCATCTCAAGATAACGAGGTCCTTTTTTCAGTGTTCCGTACATTGTACCAACCTGTGAACGAAGTCCTTTTCCAAGGTCCTCAAGTCCTGCTCCTACCGGAAGTCCGTCCTCTGAGAATGCACTCTGAGTTCTTCCGTAAACAATCTGAAGGAACAGTTCTCTCATAGCTGTGTTGATAGCATCACATACAAGGTCTGTATTCAGAGCTTCAAGAAGTGTTCTTCCCGGAAGGATCTCAGAAGCCATAGCTGCGGAATGTGTCATTCCTGAACATCCGATTGTCTCAACAAGTGCCTCCTGGATGATTCCGTCTTTTACGTTCAGTGTGAGCTTACAAGTACCCTGCTGTGGAGCACACCAGCCTACACCGTGTGTAAGTCCGGAGATATCTTTGATTTCTTTTGCCTTTACCCATTTAGCTTCTTCTGGAATTGGAGCTGCGCCATGGTTTACGCCCTGGGCTACCGGACACATCATTTCTACTTCGTGTGAATAAATCATGTTAATACTCCTTTCAATATGTATGATTTTCTTCGTATACGGTACACTATTTTTTTCGCACAAAAACTGACAGCTCTGCATTATTTTTTAACACTGAACTGTCTGCGCGGTGAGAAGTTGATTTGTCACCTGCCACAAACTCTTTCTCCCTGCACCATATGTATTTATTTTCGCACAATTTGTCGCATTCGTCAATCACAACTTTGACAAGATTTTCACCATCTGAGGGAAAGAATTATATAAATATGACACTTGACAAATTTATGTATAAGAAAAGCAGCTTCTGTATCCTTTTGGAAACAGTTACTGCTTCAACTTAATCTTTTCTTATTACACCGGCATCTCTTCCACCAGACGTTCCTTCAGCATCTCCAATGCTGCTTTCACAGTATCCAATCTGTTCTCCATCCGGCTTCCATTCCAACGACACTCTTTCACTGTCGTCTTTCCATTCAGATAGCACCCAATATATACAAGACCAACCGGCTTTTCTTCTGTTCCACCTCCAGGCCCTGCAATTCCTGTTGCACTTAGTGCCGCATCCGCATTCGCAGCCTTTGCAGCACCCTCAGCCATCTCATGCGCTGTCTGTTCACTCACGGCACCGTAAGTTTCAAGTGTCTCATGAGAAACGTGAATTAGACGTTCCTTTGCCTCATTCGAATACGTAACGTATCCCTCGTTCAGCACATCTGATGCTCCTGCCACATTGACTAACGTTCCTGCAATCAATCCACCTGTACAGGATTCTGCTGTTGTCACATGAAGTTTACGCTCTGCAAGAAGATCTACTACAACTTCTTCCAGACTTTTCTCACCTGCAGCTTTCTCTTTAAAAAAACACTCCAGATACATCTCTTACATGCCTCCCTTTGTAAGAACCTCTCTGTTTGCCCACACATAGTCTACCAGAGAAATCACAGTAAGTGCTGTGGCAATCCAGATCAGTACTGTTCCAACCATGTCGAATACGCCGCCAAAATCAGCAATCAGAACAATGATCATTGCCATCTGGGATACTGTCTTGAATTTTCCCCAGTAATTTGCTGCGATAACAACGCCATTATCAGATGCTACCAGACGGAAACCACTGATAATAAACTCTCTTGCAATAATAACAATAACAACTGCTGTCGGAAGTTTTCCTGAAGGAATCAGACAGATCATTGCTGAGCAGACAAGAAGTTTATCTGCCAGCGGATCCATAAACTTTCCAAAATTTGTTACAAGATTGTATTTTCTTGCAATCTTACCATCCAGCATATCTGTCAGACTTGCAACAATAAAAAGTACAAGCGCGATCCATTTATTCGCAGCTCCGCCTACATCTGTCAACATAAAGAAAACAAAAAACGGAACCATAATCACACGTAATACTGTTAATTTGTTTGGTAAATTCATACTACATCAACTCTCCTATCAAATCATAATCTAATGCTCCGGTCACTTTAACCTTTGCAAAATCTCCGGAAATCAATTCTACGTCAGTATTGATAAAGATCAGTCCGTCTACATTCGGTGCATCACGATAAGTTCTTCCAACGTAGGCATTCTCATCTGCGACTTTACCTTCGATCATGACAAGAACTTCTCTTCCAATCATGTCTTCCGCTTTATCGAATGCAATTTCCTGCTGAAGTTCCATGATATCTGCCTGACGATCCTCTTTCACTTCTTCATCAATCTGATCTTCGAATGTGGCTGCCGGTGTATCTTCCTCCGGAGAATACGTAAATGCTCCAAGACGATCAAACTCAAGTGTGTCAATGAATTCCATCACCTCTTCATGCTGCTCCTGCGTCTCTCCCGGAAAGCCTGTGATCAGTGTTGTTCTAAGACAGATATCCGGAATTTCCTTACGAAGCTTCTGCACAATGTCGATCAGCTCCTGTTTTGAAGTTCTGCGTCCCATTCTCTTCAAGATGGTATCATTCGCATGCTGGATTGGGAGATCAAGATAATGACAGATCTTCGGTTCTTCTTTCATTACCTGGATCAGTTCATCTGTGATTTCCTCCGGATAACAATATAAAATACGGATCCAACGGATTCCACTAATCTTGCAAAGTTCACGGAGCAGCTTTGGAAGAGATTTCTCTCCATAAAGATCTTTTCCATAAAGCGTTGTCTCCTGAGCAACAAGAATCAATTCTTTTACGCCCTGCTCTGCCAGATCCTGTGCTTCTTTCAGAAGGCGTTCCATCGGTACACTTCTAAAGTTTCCACGGATTTTCGGAATGATGCAGTATGTACAATGTTTGTCACATCCTTCTGCGATCTTCAGATATGCAAAATGTCCTCCTGTTGTTACAAGACGCTTCGTCTCCGGTAATGGAAGAGCATCAAGGTCAGCTGTCATAACTTCATGCTGTCCGGCAAGTGCCGCATCTACCGCATCCAGAATGCGATCATATGCAGTTGTTCCAAGAACTTCATCTACCTCCGGAATCTCATCAAGAATCTCCTGACGATAACGCTCTGCCATACATCCTGTAACGATCAATGCCTTTGCACTGCCATTCTTCTTATATTCTGCCATCTCAAGAATATTCTGGATGCTTTCCTCTTTCGCATCATGGATAAAACAACAGGTGTTGATCACAATAATATCAGCCTCCTGTTCATCATTCGTCATCTCGTAACCTCTTGAAGCAAGCATTCCAAGCATTACTTCTGTATCCACCAGATTTTTATCACATCCTAAGGATATAAAAAGTATCTTCATATATTAGTAAAACCTCCTGGTCATCCTCTCTAAAAAATATAAATAAATCTCACCTTCTGTGCATCATTCCATGCATGCACAAAACGTTCAACAACAACGTCAAAAGAGCAGATTGCACTTTTCTGCATCTGCTCCGTTACTGTTCTGATTCTACTCTTCGTCAGTGTCCTCAGGTAAGATCTTAAGCTCACCTTCATTCAGTTCTTCGATTGCAATGGAAAGCGGCTTCTGTCCGTCTTTCGCAGGTACAAGCGGAAGTTCTCCGGCGATCAGCTGTCTTGCACGCTTAGATGTAGCCATTACGATAGAATAACGGCTGTTTACAACCTTAGAATCTCCCTCTTCAACGTCTTTGTTAACTACTTTCATCAAGTCAGTATAAGATGGATGCAGCATATTAATTTTCTCCTTTCAACTCTTCCAATTCTTCTTTTATGTCATTCATAAAATTCACATTGCGTGAACTTCTGTGGTGTTCTCCCTGGATAATAGAATGCATCTCTTCAACACAATCATCCAGTTCATCATTCACGACAAGATAGTCATAAGCACTCATTCCCTCTGCCTCTTCACAGGCACGGTTCATTCTGGACTCAATAACCTCCATCGTCTCTGTCCCTCTTCCTACCAGACGGGACTTCAGTTCTCTGGCATTCGGCGGTGTCACAAACATCAGAAGCGTATCTGGGAACTTTTCTTTCACTTTCAGTGCTCCCTGAATCTCGATCTCAAGAATCACATCTTTCCCTTCATCCAACATCTTCTCAACATATGCACGCGGTGTGCCATAATAGTTTTCCACGTATTTAGCATACTCTATCAATTCATTATTGGCAATCATTTTTTCAAATTTCTCCCTGGAAAGGAAGAAATATTCTCTGCCATCTACTTCCCCGTCACGTGGGCCTCTTGTTGTCGCAGAGATGGATAAAGCATAATTCTCCGGATATTTTCTCATTAATTCTTTCATCAATGTACCTTTTCCGGCTCCTGAGAATCCGGATACGACAATCAAAATACCTTTTTTATTCATGATCCTGCCCTCTTTTACTCTATTCTATATTCTGTATCTGCTCTCTGATCTTCTCAATCTCTGTCTTCAGACTGATCGCATGATTGGAAACCTCGATATCATTCGCTTTAGACAAAATCGTATTTGCTTCGCGATTCATCTCCTGCGCAATGAAATCCAGCTTACGCCCGATTCCTTCTTTCTCCTCCAATGTTGCTCTCATATGCTGAATATGGCTCTTCAACCGCACAACTTCCTCATCTGTACAGATCTTATCTGCATACAGAATCACTTCTGCTGCCAGGCGGTTTTCTTCCATCTGTGTATCTGCCAGCAACTCAGCCACTTTCTCTTCCAGCTTCTGTCGGTATTCTGCCACAATCTGTGGAGAACGTTCTTCTACCGCAGCGACTTCCTGCTCCAGAAATGTAAGCTTCGCAAGAATATCTTTCTTCAGGTTCTCACCCTCTGTTATTCTCGTCTCAACAAACTGTGTAAAAGCCCCTTCCAGTGCTTTCTTCAGTCCATTCCAAAGCTCCTCTTCATCTTCCACTTGCTCTTCCATCGTAAGAACTTCCGGAAATCTTGCAAGTGCAGATACGCTGATGTCATTTTCCAGCCCGAATTCTTCTTCCATCTGCTTAAAATATTTCATATATTCTGCCGCGATCAATGGATTATATTTCACAGAGCTCTGCGCCTGTGACAGATCTTCATATGTAATAAAGATATCAACTTTTCCGCGGTTCGCATAAGACTTCAGAAGTGTCCGGATGGATGTTTCAAAAAAATTAAGTTTCTTCGGCATTCTGATGTTCACATCAAGATAACGGTGGTTTACACTCTTTAACTCAACGGTAAACTTCTTGGAATCCTGCTGAATCTCACATCTGCCAAAGCCTGTCATACTTTTGATCATTGTCTTCATCCTCTGTTTACTATAATCTAATCTATTATACATCAAATGTTTGTAAATGGTCAACAAGTCTTTTATAAAGATTCGATTTATGTTACAATTAAAAAATATGAAAACAAACCTTTTATTCAGGAGGAAACAATATGGCTTTTGATGGAATCGTTGTGGCGAGTCTCGCCAGCGAATTAAAACATAAATTATTAAACGGAAGAATTTCAAAGATTGCACAACCGGAAGCGGATGAGCTTCTTCTGACAGTCAAATCAACGGAAGGTCAGTATCGTCTGTCGATTTCGGCGAATGCTTCTCTTCCGCTGGTCTATCTGACCTCGAAGAATAAGCCAAGTCCGATGACTGCCCCAAACTTCTGTATGCTTCTTCGTAAACATATCAGCGGCGGCCGCATTGTTGATATCTGGCAGCCGGGACTTGAGCGTATTATTCATTTTACAATTGAACATCTCGATGAACTTGGTGACCTCTGCCGGAAAGATCTGATCGTCGAGATCATGGGAAAACACAGCAATATCATTTTCTGTAACGATCAGGGTAAGATCATTGACAGTATCAAACATGTATCTGCACAGATGAGTTCTGTCCGGGAAGTTCTTCCGGGAAGAGAGTATTTCATCCCGGACACCATGCAGAAAGCAGATCCGCTCACGGTAACTTCTGAAGAATTCGCAGCGCATCTGACAGGTAAGCCAATGCCACTTGCCAAAGCAATTTATACAAGTTTTACCGGAATCAGTCCTGTAACCGCGGAAGAGATCTGCTCCCTTGCAGGAATGGATTCTTCTGTCCCGGCCCAGGAGTATTCTGCTGATATTTTACTTCATCTATATACACAGTTTGAGATTTATTTATCCGCGATCAAAGAAGATACCTTTTCACCTGGTATTTATTTCGATGGAAAAGAGCCAAAAGAATTCTCTGCTCTTCCACTGAGTCATTTTGTCAACTATACAAGGGTAGAATATGATTCTGTTTCCGAAGTACTTGAGACTTATTATTCGACACGCAGTCTCATTACCCGCATCCGACAGAAATCGGTTGATTTGCGTCACGTAGTTCAGACTGCATTAGAACGAAACCGGAAAAAATATGACTTGCAGCTGCGTCAGTTGAGAGACACAGAAAATCGTGAAAAATATAAAGTGTACGGCGAATTGATCAACACTTATGGATACAATCTGGAGGAAGGCGCAAAGACTCTTGAATGCCTGAATTATTACACCAATGAAATGGTATCCATTCCGATGGATCCATTAAAGACACCGCAGGAGAATTCCCAGCGTTATTTTGCAAAATACAACAAGCAAAAACGTACTTTTGAAGCACTTTCTGTTCTTTGCAAAGAGACATTGGATGAGATCACTTATCTGGAATCCATTCAGACGGCACTTGATATTGCACTGACAGAAGATGATCTTGCTGAAATCAAAGAAGAGCTCACAAACTCCGGTTATATCCGCAGAAAATACACAAAGAAAAAAGTCAAGATCAAAAACAAACCACTCCATTACATTTCCAGTGACGGTTATCATATGTATGTCGGAAAGAACAATCTTCAGAATGAAGAACTGACATTCCACTTTGCAGTCGGAAATGACTGGTGGTTCCATGCAAAACAAGCTCCAGGATCCCATGTCATTGTCAAAACACATGGGGATGAACTTCCGGACCGTACATTCGAAGAAGCAGCCAGACTTGCAGCTTATTATTCCAGCATGCGTGGCTCCGATAAAGTTGAGATTGACTACGTGGAGAAAAAACAGGTCAAAAAACCAAATGGTGGGAAACCTGGATTTGTCGTCTATTATACAAATTACTCCATGGTGATTGACAGCGATATCAGCAATATAGAAGAACTTGAGTAATATGAAACCTGTATAATATGAAATAAGTGGTAATAACAAAAAGAAGGAAGACTTCAGCGGCATGTGCCCGGTCTGAAGCTTCCTTCTTTTTATATAGCATCAACCATAGGATTTCTGGCAACGTTTCTTTTATTTCGCAGAATTCTTTATTTCATCCGGAACATGGATCTCATCCACCTTGTTATAGTCCGTAAACTGAAGCACGATCGAGTAAAGATTTACTTTCGTAGTCTCTCCGTAAGACTTATATAAATCTCCCATTACATCACTCATGTCTACAACAATCTTCGCCGGAAGCAGTTCTTCTTTGTAAATGTCAAAAATAACAGGGATTTTCAAATTACGGATTGCATCCTCCTCCGGGAGGTTCACCAGATGATACGCTTCTACCATCTCTTTGCCAAGAAGACCCATAAGCTCTGTTCCTGTCACATTTCCATACAACTGATAACATGCCTTGCCATTTACTGTTGTCTCCTGCTCGGACAGGTGGAAAGACTCAAGCGCTTTCCCTTCCTGCGCGAAAATATTTCCGTCAATACCAAGGTGATTCTCGCTGCTTCCTTCTGCACTCTCTTTCTTCCAGGATCCATTCGTGCCACTATATGTCACTTGTTTTCCGTCTTCCTCCACCTGATAAAGTTCCAGATCTGCAGATACCTCAGAATCTTTGATCGTCACCCTGGCAGTTCCTTTCGCATGACCGGCCGGAGGCTCTGTCGTGTTCTCCAGGTCCATCTCCATGTTTACTTCCATCAGATTTAAAATATCAGACATCTGAATTGCCAGCTCCACATGGTTTGCTGAAGAAGTTACTTTCTGCATATTTTCCGAAGACTGACGAAAAATCTTCTTTGCATTCATCTTCCCGGCACATCCAGAACAAAACAGCATAACCGCAACAAGTACGATCAGTAACTGTACAGATATCATCTTTTTGCGAAATCCACTCTTGTTTTTCTCTTCTGTTATTCCATTTTCCAAGCTCTGTTTGACTCTAAAAGCCTTCCACACAATGCATTACTCCCGTCCTGCCAGATAATCAATAAACTGCTGTGCTGTTCTTCCAGACAAACCGCCATGAGACAGTTCCCATGCATTCGCCTCAAGAAGCAGCTGCTCTTCCGGCATATTGATTCCATTCTTTTTCGCAAGTACACGCACGATCTCCTGAAATGCCTTCTTATCCGGTGAACCGAAATAAATCGTAACGCCAAATCTTGCAACCAATGACAGCTTCTCCTGTACTGTATCATTTGTATGCATATCTTCATCTCTGTCCTGCTTATCACGGAATGTCTCACGGATCAGATGACGGCGGTTTGATGTCGCATAGATCAACACATTCTTCGGTTTCTTCTCCAAACCACCTTCGATTACTGCCTTCAAATATTTGTATTCAATTTCAAATTCTTCAAAAGAAAGATCATCCATATAAATAATGAATTTATAATTTCTATTCTTAATCTGAGCGATTACATCATTCAGATCCTGGAACTGGTGTTTATACACCTCGATCATACGAAGTCCCTGGTCATAATACTGATTTAAAATAGCCTTGATCGAGGAAGATTTTCCTGTTCCGGCATCTCCGAACATCAGACAGTTATTTGCTTTCTTTCCTTCTACAAATGCTTTCGTGTTATCAACCAGCTTTTTCTTTGCATCTTCATAACCTACAAGATCATCGAGATGTACATGGGCAATGTTTGTGATCGGTATGATCTCCACATCAGAATTCTCCGGATGCTCCACACGAAATGCCTTGTGAAGTCCAAGTTTACCAACTCCAAATTCCTTATAAAACTGCGTCAGTGTACGCTTGAAATGATCTACGTTCTGCGTCGTGGCAAGGGCACGGCTGAGATCACAGATTCTGTCCCTGACACGACGGTTGAACACTTTACCGCCACTGTTACCGCTCTTATAATCCATGATGATCTGCAGGCAGTCAGCGTCCAGACTCTTTTCCAGTTCCTCGAAATCATAGTCAAACATTTCCTTAAAAATAGCGAAATCATGAAGTGCAATCTCATTCAGACTACCTTCAATTTCTCCTACGATCTCACAGGAAGTGCTGTATGCATTCTCATCACTTGCAAGAAGAAATGTCAGATAAGTATGCCACAGATTCCCTTCAAAACCGTGGCTTACTGATAATTCCAAAAGTTCATTGATACAATCAAAAAGGAGTCCTCTTAAATCTTCTTTGTTATAAAATTCACTCTCATAATTATCAATCAGGAATGTGATATCCTTTAGAATCTCTCCATATTCCATATTTTTATACAGCATCAGTTCGTTTGTACGCATTCTAAATAACCTCTTTTCCAGTAAATCCCTCTGGAGCTTTCGCTCCACCTGCTCTGTATTCTGTTTTTCTATCTATTCTAATATCTAGTAATTTCCAAGAATTCTCAAATTCGTTGCTTCTTCTCTCAGTCCACGCAATGCATTCTTCACTGCTGCGTCCTCCAGACTTCCATCAAAATCTACAAAGAAACGATATTCCCACTGTTTTCCTTTCACAGGTCTTGATTCAATCTTTGTCATATTTATATTATTGTATACAAAATGTGACAGAAGATCATAAAGAGAACCACTCTGAGCCCCACTCTGATGCGGAAGTTCGAATTCAATACTGATCTTTGACGCATGCTTCAGATAAACCTTCTGATTTGTCACCACGATAAAGCGTGTACAGTTATCCGGCTCGTCATTTATATTATCTGCGAGAACTTCCAACCCATGAATCTTCGCCGCATAGGCACTACATACAGCTGCCTGTGCCTTATCTCCATCTTTTACTACTTTCTGCGCAGCGATTGCCGTATTCACTACACTGATCTGCTGCCAGTCTGCATGATCATTCAAAAACCCTGTCGTCTGCATAAGGGCTTCTGCTTTCGAATAAACACGTTTGATATCTGTAAGTGTTGTTCCCGGAAGTCCTGACAAAGTATGCACTACCGGAAGGATCGTCTCAGCAACAATATAATTCTCAAATTCATCCAGAAGATCATACATCTCGTTCACCGGACCTGCAGATGAATTTTCAATCGGAAGAACCGCATAATCCGCAGCACCTTCTTCAATCGCAGTCATCGCATCACGGAATGTTCTTACATGAAAGCAATTCACATCTTCTCCAAAGAACTGATGCATTGCCGCTTCTCCGTAAGCACCTTCTGTTCCCTGGAACACCACTCTGGCAGTATCCTTCTCAAGAGAATCAATCTGAATAAAAGGAAGCCTTCCAAGTGCGCCTGCTTCTACCAGCTTCTGATACTGCAGTTTTCTGCTCATAGACATCAGCTGCGTATATAATTCACGAACCCCGTTCTTATCAAAATCATTGTCAACCTTTGATGCCACATCTGCAAGTTTCTCCTGCTCCCGCTGCCGGTCATACACTTTACGTCCGGCTTTCACCTTATAATCTCCAACCTCACGGCAGACATTCATTCTCTTCTGATAAAGTTCCACCATCTGGTTATCTATCTTGTCGAGCTCTACTCTCAGTTCTTCAAGTGTTGCCATCCTAACTTCTCCTTACTAAAAAACTCCATCCATACTGCATCTCTTTTATACTGATTTGTAACACAATTAACATAGTAAAAACACTGCATGAACAGTACCAAGTATAATACATTTTTTCCACAAAATCTATCCTTTGAAAAAAGTTTATTTTCCTGTTGAAAATCTTCTCGTTTTAGTATATCATGGTATGGAATACGAGAACAATCGGTTTTTATCTGATTCAAGCGTCTCGAATAAAACATTGGGAGGTATACAAATGAACGTTTCTGATTGTATCAAGATGCGCAGAAGCATAAGAAAATATAAACCTGATCATATTGATCATTCTATTATTGATTCTATTATTTCTATTGCTTCCTATTCTCCGTCTTGGAAAAACACACAGATCACTCGTTATATTGCAATTGAAGACCCCTCTATTCTCAAAAAGATCGCTGATGATTATACCCCTGTTTACAATTCTAATATTATCCGTCAAATTCCTATGCTGGTTGCTGTTACTTTTATCAAAAGCAGATCCGGTTTTGAACGTGACGGATCCTACAGCACTAAAAAAGGGGACAGATGGCAGATGTTTGACGTTGGTGTTGCCTGCCAGTCTTTCTGTCTTGCTGCAAAAGAACAGGGACTTGGTACTGTGATCATGGGCATCTTTGATGAAGAAAAAATTACAGAACTTTTAGAGATTCCGCCAGAGAGGGAACTGGCAGCTCTGATTGCAGTCGGCTGGCCGGATGATGATCCACAAGCACCTAAGAGAAAAGCCGTTACTGATCTACTAGAATATAAATAATGTGATTCAATCACACAAGGAGGTTACTTATGAGACATTTAATGAGCCCACTGGACTTCTCAGTGGAAGAACTGGACGAACTGTTGAAACTTGCGCAGGATATTGAGGCACATCCTGACAAATACGCACATGCCTGCGACGGAAAGAAACTTGCGACTTTATTCTATGAGCCAAGTACTCGTACACGTTTAAGCCATGAAGCCGCAATGCTGAACCTTGGAGGAAGCGTTATGGGATTCTCTTCCGCAAGCTCCAGTTCTGCTTCAAAAGGAGAAAGTGTATCTGATACAATCCGTACAATCTCATGCTACGCAGATATCTGTGCAATGAGACACCCAAAAGAAGGTGCTCCGATGGTTGCCTGCCAGCATTCCAAAATTCCGGTGATCAACGCAGGAGACGGTGGACATCAGCACCCGACACAGACACTGACAGACCTTCTCACAATCCTTAACGTAAAAGGAAGACTTGACAACATGACAATCGGTCTGTGCGGAGACTTAAAATTCGGTCGTACTGTTCACTCACTGATCACAGCACTCGTGAGATACACAGGCATCCGTTTTGTACTGATCTCTCCAGAAGAATTAAGACTTCCGGAATACATCCGTCATGATGTACTTGACAAGATGAACATTCCTTACGAAGAAGTTGTACGTCTGGAAGAAGCAATGCCAAAACTTGATATTCTGTACATGACACGTGTTCAGAAAGAACGTTTCTTCAATGAAGAAGACTACGTACGTATGAAAGACTTCTACATTCTCGACAAAGAGAAAATGAAACTCGCTCCGGAAGATATGTATATTCTTCATCCGCTTCCGCGTGTAAATGAAATCTCTGTTGATGTTGATGACGATCCACGTGCTGCTTATTTCCGTCAGGTTCAGTACGGAGTATATGTACGTATGGCTCTGATCCTTACACTTTTGGATATTCACGTTGACTAATATAATCATATTTCATAGTACGAAAGGGGTAACAAAATGTTAGAAAATACATTAACTGTAGGACGTATCTCTGAAGGATTCGTTCTTGATCACATTGAAGCCGGCAAAAGCATGGAGATTTATAAATACCTTCACCTGGATAAATTAGACTGCTGTGTTGCCATCATCAAAAATGCAAAAAGTAATAAAATGGGCAAAAAAGATATCATGAAGATTGAATGCCCGATCGATTTCATGGATCTTGATATTCTCGGATTCATCGATCACAACATTACTGTAAATATTATTGAAAACGGAGAGATCATCTCCAAGAAACCTCTGACTCTTCCTAAGAAGATCAAAAATGTAATCCGCTGCAAGAACCCAAGATGTATCACATCTATCGAGCAGGGACTTGATCATGTATTTGTACTGACTGATGAAGAGAATCAGGTATACAGATGCCAGTACTGCGAGGAAAAATATAACCGCAGATAATCCATCGTTTATCTATATCAGATGTGGGATTGACTCCCACTTCTAATATAAGAGCCAGAACAGTTACCGTGTGTGGTATCTGTCCTGGCTCTTATAAATTTAACACTCTTCTGCAATTTTGTAAATCAGCTTCTCTGTATCTTCCCATCCCAGACATGGATCTGTAATAGATTTTCCGTAAGTCATATGATCGCAGATCTTCTGATTTCCTTCTTCGATATAACTTTCGATCATAACTCCCTTGACCATCTTCTTCACATCATCATTGTATCTTCTGCTGTGAAGAATTTCGCTGACAATACGAATTTGTTCTTTGAACTGCTTATTGGAGTTGGAATGGTTCGCATCAATGATCGCTGCCGGGTTTTTCAGGTCTTTCTTCGCATAAACATCTACCAGACGGACAAGATCCTCATAATGGTAGTTCGGAATACAGGTTCCATATTTGTCAACACCACCACGAAGAATTACATGTGCAAGATCATTTCCTTCTGTTGTAACATCCATTCCTCTGTAAATGAAGTTATGAGAGTTCTGAGCAGCAATTACGGAGTTCATCATAACTGAAAAGTCTCCACTGGTCGGATTCTTCATACCAACCGGAATGTCCATTCCACTGGCTGTCAGACGGTGCTGCTGGTTCTCTACCGAACGGGCACCGATCGCCTCATAAGAAAGGATATCGTCAAGATAGCTTCTGTTCTCCGGATAAAGCATCTCGTCTGCGGATGTCAGTCCTGTCTCTTTGATCGCGCGGATATGCATTCTGCGGATTGCAATGATACCCTCAAGAAGGTTTGGAGCCTGATCCGGATCCGGCTGATGGAGCATTCCCTTATACCCTTCTCCTGTTGTACGTGGTTTGTTTGTATAAATACGAGGAATGATCATCAGACGGTCTGATACCTTCTCGTTCACTTTTGCAAGACGATTCACATAGTCGCACACAGAATCTTCATTGTCTGCGGAACATGGTCCCACGATAACAACAAATTTATCGGATTTTCCTTCAAAAATCTCCCGAATCTCCGCATCACGTTTCTTCTTGATCTCTGCCAGTTCTTTCGGAAGCGGGTATTCCGCCTTCAGATTTGCAGGTAATGGTAATTCTGCATTAATTTTCATTCCCATGGTCTTAATTCCTCCGTTGTCTGTCTCTTGCAAAAGAATCTATCTCAAATAACTTCTTCCGCATTATTAATAACTAAAAACAAAAGGAGTTTCTAAACAGAAACTCCCTCCATTGATTGAGCAAAACGATAAGCCGGGTTATGTCGTTGAACAATCATCTATCTAGGCGCCGCGTTACCGCTGCGCTCAAGCGACCCACCTTAAGCGTGACGGGCAGCCACATTGCTTATATTCGGTCTTGCTTCGGATGGGGTTTACATGTGCCCTTCCTGTTACCAGCAAGGCGGTAGTCTCTTACACTGCCTTTCCACCCTTACCTGCACAAAATGCACAGGCGGTTTATTTCTGTTGCACTGGCCTGGGAGTTACCTCCACCGGACGTTATCCGGCATCCTGCCCTATGAAGCCCGGACTTTCCTCACCTGCGGCCTTTCGGCACTTGCAGCCGCGATTGTCTGTCTTACTCAACACAGTTTTCAATTATACTAAGAAATCCATCTGTTGTCCACTGTTTTCAAGATTTTCTTCTTGATTTTTATTAATCAATCGTCATTTTCAGATTCTTACAGCCCTTCGTCTACGATAAGATTCGTTCCATCTGCAGCAGTTGTTGCAAGCTCATCGCATCTTTCATTCTGTGGATGTCCATCATGCCCCTTTACCCAGTGAAATGTCACGCTGTGTTTCTGCTTTGCTTCTAACAGACGTTTCCAAAGGTCTACATTCTTCACCGGTTCATTCTTCCCGCGTTTCCATCCCTTCTTGATCCAGCCGTCTACCCAGTGCTGGTTAAACGCATTCACAACATATTGTGAATCCGAATAGACTTCTACTTCACAGGAACGGTTTAAAGCCTCCAGACCTGCAATTACAGCCATCAGCTCCATTCTGTTATTCGTTGTCTTCTCATATCCCTGGGACAATTCCTTCTTATGAAGCTGTCCCTTCGTGTCGACATACTCAAGCACTGTTCCATATCCGCCCGGTCCGTCCGGGTTTCCGCGCGCTGCACCATCTGTATATATTTTTACCAGCATTTTCAATCTCTCCTGTTATTCCATCCTTCTGTTTTTATCTTAATGAAAAAGTATCTACCACCTGTACCACTTCTGGAAGTATATATTCCAGATCTTCCTTTGCCATCTTGGCACTCTCCGGCAAATTGATCATCAATGTCTTCTTTCTGATTCCAGCCTCTGAACGATCCAGAATCACTTTCTTTGTATGACGAAGATTATAAGCCCTGAGTGCTTCCGGAATACCTGGAAGCAGACGGTCTGCTGTCTCCCTCACAGCATCCGGCGCACAATGCTTCTCCAGGAATCCAACTGCTCCGGTTGTCAGAACCAGTTCAACCATTCCCGCATCTGCCAGCTTACAGAGCACTGTTTTCAACATTTCTTTATCCTCTGGAAATGCTTTTGCTGCCCGGACTTCAATCCCAACCTGCTCCAGCATTCTTTTGAGTGATGCTGCCGCTGCCACATCCGCTTTTGCTTTATATGCCCCTGTATCTAATGATAAAATAACCGCTCTCATCTTCTGTCTGCCCCTTTCTTAATTCTACTATGATCTCCACTCGTACTTTCTCATTATACAGAACAATAAACTTTTGTGCAACTAGAACAAAGAATGTGCCTCGGCACATTCTTGCGCCTGCGGCGGTCGCTTGCAACGCCTACATTATACGCCGCAGTGCGCATCCTAAGCGGAGCGTTTTCAATAAAAACAAAAAGATGTCCTGACAGATCTTTCTTCCGGAGGGCTAATCCTTATTATCGATCTGTTAAAACATCTTTTCTTAACTAGAAATTAAATGAGTATATGTATGACTTTCTCTTACAGGTTTGCTTTGAAGAACTCTTCCATCTTAGCTGCTGCAGCTTCTTCGTTCTCACCTTCAACTGTTACTTCAACTTCCATACCTTTTTTGATACCCATAGCCATGATAGCCATCAGTCTTGTAGCGTCAGCTGTTTTTCCGTTTCCGGCGATTGTAACCTTAACTCCCTCAAGAGCTTTTGCTTCTTTTGCAAGCATTCCTGCCGGTCTTGCGTGGATTCCTTCGTTGTCCTGTACTACATAAGTAAATTTTGCCATGATACATTCTCCTATCTTTAATTTATTTTATTTATCACCTATTTGTCCAGACAGGTCTGGAAATGCCTGCTCCAGTACAGCCTTCGCATCCATTGCTCCGAAACGCTCCGGATCAATCCTGTCTATGCGGATGCCTTTGGACTCATACTGTTCTTTCAGGCTTTCGAACCGATGTCCCAGCTGCGGACCAAGCAGCAGAACATCTGTCTGACCTGTGTAACCCTGAAATGCACGTTCCGACATCGCTGTGACTGCAATCTCAAGATTCTCATTCCGAATCAGCCGTTTCATCTTATTCACTAAGAGGCTCGTTGAAATACCTGCCATACAGATCAATGTTAGATGTCTCATCGTCATTTCCTTTCCTGTCCCTCGACTGACCTTAATTTAACATATATTTTTAAAAAGCTCCACTCAAAAAATGACCACAATCAATGTGGTCACTTTTGAATCACTGAACATATAATCACATTCATCAAGGAGATTAAATACATTTTATTCTTCTGCTCTGCGCAACAGCTGGATCAACCTGTCATAATCCGGATGGCGGATCAGATTCTGCACATCTGCCGGACGAAGGATCAGATCTGTCGTTGCCTCATAGAACTGCTGCAGATTCTCATCCTCTTCCCTTCCGATCGCCGTCAAAAATACGACCTGCACCTTCTGCCGGAACCAGAATATCGGTTCTTTCAGAACTGCCACTGCAACAAAAGCACGCTCCTGGAAGGCACGCTCCGGGTGTGGAAGTGCCACCAGATTACCATAATCTGTTGGTGTAAGTTCCTCTCTCTTCAAAACAGATGCAGTGAATGTCTCCGGAAGTCCCTTCTCCTGCTCAACCTTCCGGCACAGGTTCTTCAGAACCTCATCCTTCGTCTTTCCTTCCACATCCGTAAAAAATAATTCCTTCTTAAAATATTTCTGCAGAAAATCCTTACTCTCTCTTACAAAAAGCTTTCTCACCCTGTCAATGTCATTGTCCTGCAGAAAGGAACCAATCTCCAAAATCGGTACCGGTACATAAGAAGAGATATGTACCGTTGTAAATACATAATCCACTTTTTCAAACGGAAAGTTCTCCAGTTCATAAAGATTACATACATAAATCTTTTCAATATACTCTTTAAATTCTCTGCTGTACTTATATCTGAGAATTTCTGAACTCGTCTTCCCAGATGCACATACGATCAGAATCGAAAACTTCTTCTGTTCATTCTCCTGCTGCTCCAAAGCCAGTTCAAGAACCTCTGCGAGTCCAGCAATCTCATCTTCTGAAATCGACTGCTGAAAATATTCCCCCAGTGCAATTGCCGCCTGGGACGCCATCGTATAAGAAAGCACATAATTCTTACGGATCTCTTCCAGCATCGGGTTTCGCAGGATCATATGATATTTCATACGAAGGACAAACGGAACCATATGTCGGTTCAGCTCCATACGCAGATGAAAATCATTCCTAAAATCAACATGGAATTCCCTGTAGATCATCTCCAGCATCTCAGTAATAAAACGGTCGATCTCGCTTTGCATCACGAAATTTTCCTGTTCTGTCTCACTGTCGATATAAACCTTCCCCACAAGCTGCAGTGTCAAATAATTCTTCTCATCCTGAGAAAAATGAATCTGATAATGCGTGCCCACCAGCTCTGTCAGTTCTTCCACAAACTGCTTCTCTTTTCTTCCAAGCATATCCGCTGCCTGCGGTTCAACATATTTCTCCTGACGGATCCTTCGCATCGCCACATAAATATGTTCCACAAAGTCATTGTAAGCAATCTCAGAAAGTTCGATTTCATATTTCTTCAGACACTGATAGACCATTTCCCCCAGTGTCTCGATCTCATCCGTCTGATGCCGTCTTCCAATTCCTTCCAGACTGTCCTGCTTTACAAAGACATCCACCATACACTGACGAAGATTAAATTCACTGCCTTCCACACGGATACCATATCCCGGCTTCTTATGAACTGTAATACCATACTTCTGATAAGTTTCCTCAACCTGCCGGAGTGTATTCGTCAGCGTCCCCTTAGAAATATAAAGGAAATCACACAACTCCTCTGACTTGATATATTCCGTTCTGTTCAGAAGATATGCAAGGAGAAAATGTACTCTCTCCTGATTATTCGACGGAATCACCGGATCCTCATTCTCCTTCGGATTCAGCAGTCCTTCGATACCTTCCGGCTGTCTTGGATCCAAATAATATCCGTACCTGGACTTTGATAAAATCTGGATTCCTTTCTTCTCAAGCTCTGGATTCAGTTCCTTGATCCTGACTCTTACCGTCTTCACGCCAATTCCAAGCTGACCGGCCAGTTCACTCGCAGTCACATGTTCTGTTTTACACAATAATTCAAGAATCTTTCTCTGTTGGTGATTCAGCAACACTGAATTCCTCGCTTTCTTTTGCATATTTTACTTACTGTTTATCTTATCATATTTTCCTGTAAAAAAAAAGCTCACGATCACTATATAATAATGCAAACCAGACCACCATTGCTGTCGTTTACGATCTTCTGCATAGAATCCTGCAGTTTTACCTGACTTTCTTCGTTGATCAGCGTAATCTTATTACGCATACCATCCATCACAAGATCTTCAATTGATTTGCCGAAAATATTTGTTCCCCAGACGCCTTGTGGACCTTCGCTCTCTTTTTTTATATATGCAACAAGGTCTTCTGCCTGTTTCTCACTTCCCACGATCGGTGCGATCTCCGTTTCTATATTCGCACGGATCATATGGATCGATGGTGCCTCGGAACGGATCTTTACTCCATATCTGCTTCCCTGCTTGATGATTACCGGCTCATCCAGATGAATCTCTTCTTTCTTCGGGCTGACTACTCCGTAGCCTTTCATCTTCACATCCGCAAATGCATCCTTGATCTGACTGAATTCTTCTTTTATAGAAGAAAGCTCTTTCATCAGAGAAATCAATTCATACTCACTGCGGATCTGAGTTCCTGTCAACTCACTCAACACTTCATAATAATACTTCTGGCAGAAAGAAATCCGCAATATAACCTTGCCCGTGTCCATCTCTACCTGATCCAACAGGATCTGGTCTATGTATGGACTTTCTGTCTTCCAGTCTTTTCCGGAGACACTTCGCAGATCCGACATCTGAGCCATAATTTTCTTCACATTCTCAATCAGATCTTTCTTGATTCTGTGATCGCATGACAACATTTCCACCCATTTCGGAATATAAAATTCTATTTCCGTAACAGGAAATTCATACAGTACCTGACGCATCATTTCATAAATATCGTCTTCTTTGAGCTGTTCACAATTCACCGGATAAACAGGTGCCGCATATTTCTCTTCAAGCACTGATTTCAGACGTTCCGTCTCTTTCGAATACGGTTTTTGGCAATTCAATAAAATAAGAAATGGCTTCCCGATCTGCCGGAGTTCTTTCACCGTCCGCTCTTCTGCTGCCACATAGTTTTCTCTTGGCAGATCTGTCACACTTCCATCTGTAGTCACAACAAATCCAATCGTCGCATGATCGTGTATCACCTTTTGTGTTCCGATCTCGGCTGCCTTTGTAAATGGTATCTCATAGTCATACCATGGCGTCTTCACCTGACGCTCCTGCCCATTCTCAGTATGGCCATTCGCCCCATCCACCATGAACCCAACACAGTCTGCCAGCCGGATCTTCACCTCTATGTCATCTGAAAGCTTTACATCCGCTGCTTCTTTTGGAACAAACTTCGGCTCTGTTGTCATGATCGTAGTTCCCGATGCTGCCTGAGGAAGTTCATCTTGTGTCCGCTGCTTTACATGCTCTTCCTTAAGATTCGGTAAAATCAAAAGCTCCGCAAAACGCCTGATGAACGTTGACTTGCCTGTCCGAACCGGCCCCACAACTCCGATGTAGATTTCTCCGTTTGTCCTTGCTTTCATATCCTTGTATACCTGAAATGAATCCATAAAAATACCCCCTTGTTCTGCTGATACCAATGTATGCAGCCAGACAAAGGGGTATGACTTTTAATTTTATATTCGTTTCGTTCTCTTATTCTTCCCAGAGAAGAGAAGAGTTCTCAATCTTAGACTCGCGAAGCATCAGGTCATCTACTGCCTGTTTTGGATCCTTTCCTTCAAAAAGAACCTTGTTGATCTCATCTACGATCGGCATTGGCACCTCATATTTCTGTGCAAGCTTTGTAGCTGCTTTCGCAGAATAGACACCTTCAACAACCATGTTTACTTCCTTCATAGCCTCTTCCATAGACTTGCCCTGTCCCATCAAGTAACCGGCTTTACGATTACGGCTATGAACACTGGCACAAGTAACGATCAGATCACCGATTCCGGTAAGTCCACAAAAGCTCTCGAACTTGCCGCCCATCTTCACGCCAAGTCTTCCGATCTCAACAATACCACGTGTGATCAGAGCAGCCTTTGTATTATCTCCATAGCCGAGACCATCTGCAATTCCTGCCGCAAGTGCGATGACATTCTTAAGAGAACCTCCAAGCTCGATTCCAAGCATGTCAGGACTTGTATACACACGGAATACTTTACTGTTAAATGCAGACTGCAAGTACTCTGCTGTCTTTTTTGTCTTTGCACCGATCACGCAGGATGTTGGAAGCTTTCTTCCTACTTCTTCTGCATGTGTCGGTCCACTGAGCACTGCTACGTCCGCCTGCGGAATCTCCTGGCTGATCTGCTGAGACAGCGTCATCAGTGTATCTTCCTCGATTCCCTTCGCTACATCAACGATCATCTGCCCATCAACAACATACGGCTTCATCTTTGCCGCTGTACTCCTTGTAAAGATAGAAGGAACTGCAAGAACTAAGAAATCTTTTCCTTTAATAGCCTCTTCCATCTCATTTGTGATCATAATCTCTTCTGAAATATGGACACCCGGAAGTTTTGATACATGCTCCCGCTTCTCACTCAACATCTCCACTTCTTTCGGATCGATCGACCAGACAGTTACATCATGTCCATTATCATGAAGAAGGATTGCCAGAGCTGTTCCCCAGCTTCCTGCCCCAAGAACTCCTACTTTTGCCATATCATCTCTCCTTTTCTTCGCTTCTTTTATTTCTTTGAACCGAATTTATTCTCTGTTCCATTCAACAGACGTTTAATATTGGCGCGGTGTCTGTACCATGCAAGTGCTGTAAGTAAGAACGTGATCACATATAACTCATATACCGCACCCTTCGCCATATCAAACCATCCAAGCTGTCCGAAGATCACCATCTGGATAAAAAACACTGCATAAGCAAGCAATGAACCAAGGGAAACATATCTTGTCACAAGCACCGGCACAAGAAAGAATGCCAGTGTAACAAAAAACAGGATGGAACTGTACGGCAGATGCCAAAAACAGTTGCTTACCACAAGTGCTGCCATAACAGCGATTCCCTTCCCACCTTTAAAATTCATATAAAATGGGAAGTTATGCCCCAAAGTAACTCCTGCTCCTGCATACATCATCAGAAGCGGAAGAATATTACTTCCATGGTATATCGCACGGACAATGAGAACTGCTGCAAAACACTTCAATACATCTCCTGCGAAAGTCATAAGTCCTGCTTTCAATCCCATAACACGCAGTGCATTCGTCGAACCGGAATTTCCGCTTCCTGCTTTTCTTATATCAATATGATGCATCTTTCCGACCAGATAACCGCTCTGCAGAAGTCCACAGGCATATCCGATCACCAGACAGATAATACGTTCCATTCTACTGATCCTTTTCCTTTCTCTCACGGATGAAGAACTTCAGTGAAGTTCCTCTGAAGCCAAATGCCTCTCGGATCTTATTCTCAAGATATCTTGTATAGGAGAAATGCATCAGCTCCTTGTCATTTACAAAGATAACAAATGTCGGCGGCTTAACAGCAACCTGTGTAATATAATAGAGTTTTAATCTCTTGCCTTTATCTGACGGTGGCTGTTGCATAGCAACTGCCTCTGTCATGATCTCGTTGAGAACTCCTGTCGCAATACGAAGTGTCTGGTTCTCAATAACCATATCGATCATGTCATACAGTTTCGGAAGTCTCTGTCCTGTCAGTGCAGATACATACATGATCTCTGCATACGGCATATAAGAAAGTACCTGACGGATCTTTCCTTCGTATTCTTTCATTGTCTTATCATTCTTCTCAATGGCATCCCATTTATTAACGACAATGATAACTCCCTTGCCTCTTTCATGAGCGATTCCGGCAATCTTCGCATCCTGTTCTGTGACACCTTCTGTCGCATCGATCACCATAAGGACAACATCGGCACGCTCTACTGCACTTACAGTACGGATGATACTATAACGCTCCAGTTCTTCCTTGATCTTATTCTTTCTACGAAGGCCTGCTGTGTCGATAAAAATGTATTCCTTTCCGTCATGCACGATCTCTGTATCAATCGCATCTCTTGTTGTACCCGCGATATTGGATACAATTACGCGGTTCTCACCAAGCAGACGGTTTACGATAGAGGATTTACCAACATTTGGTTTACCTACGATTGCGATACGCGGACGGTCATCATCCGTTTCTGATGGATCCCACTCCGGGAAATGTGCTGTAACCGCATCAAGCATATCTCCAAGACCAAGTCTGGATGCTGCTGAGATCGGCACCGGATCTCCGATTCCGAGATTGTAGAATTCATAGACATCAGCCATATATTTATCAAAATTGTCAACCTTATTTACAACAAGGACAACCGGCTTACCGGAGCGGCGAAGCATATCCGCAACCTTAGAATCTGAATCTACAAGTCCCTGCTTTACATCTGTGATAAAGATAATAACATCTGCTGTGTCAATGGCGATCTGAGCCTGCTCTCTCATCTGGGAGAGAATGATATCACTGCTGTCCGGCTCAATACCACCCGTGTCGATCAGTGTGAAGTCTCTGTCAAGCCAGTCAACATCTGCATAAATTCTGTCTCTTGTAACACCCGGTGTATCCTTAACGATGGAGATCATCTCTCCTGCCAGGACATTGAAGAGTGTTGATTTACCCACATTCGGGCGCCCTACAATGGCAACTACTGGTTTACTCATTCTATTCTTACCTTCCTGTTTTCTCTTATTTTTTCTTAAATAGTTTCTCTTAAGCCGTAGTGATCCTACGGTCTTTCATCTGATTCTCATCTATATCTGTGGGATTCGGACCTGCGACACCTAAAATAGCATCGATCAGATCCTGTCCGCTTGATTTTACAATATCTATAGGAACTTGTAAAGTATCTGATACTTCTTTCAATGTAAAGTCATCAAGGAAAATGTCCTCGTCCATCTTCAGCATATTGCATGGGATCAGAAGCCTGCTTCCAAGGGGCTGATCTTTTAACTGCTTCATCAGATCCTGTCCTGTGATCAGACCAGAGACTGTGATACGCTCTCCGAAGAAATCATTCCGAATACAATATGTGTGAACCTTAAGTCCCTCATACTTCTCCTCCATCTTCTTCGCCATACGCTCAAGATACGGATATGCAAGCTTTGCTGTTGCAAGAGAAATCTCTTCCTGATGTTCTCCGCTTTCCAGCTTCGCATAACCTTCTTCAAACTCATTAAATAATAGACGAAGCATACCGACTCCATTCTCCAGCTGAAGATAGCCATCATAACGTTCCTCTTCCGGAACTTCTTCCTCTGCCAGCAGATACCACTCATCTCCTGCATGAATAAAATGGATCCCGTATTCTGCGTAGACTTTCTTCTGCCACTTCTCAATCGTGCGAATGACTTCCTTCGCCTCTTCCTTTGTAAATGGCTCTAATGGATACAATCCATCTCGATACTTGGAAAGTCCAACCGGCACAACCGACACACTGCGTAAAAGCGGCAGATACTGCGTCAGGTCACGGATACTACGTTCCAATTCTTCCCCATCATTCACTCCACGGCAAAGAACAATCTGTCCGTTCATCTCAATGCCACCCTGATACAGGATATCAACTTTCTTCAAAGCCTCCCCTGCAAAACGGTTATGCAGCATCTTACAACGAAGCTCCGGATTCGTTGTCTGGAACGAAATATTGATCGGTTCCAGTCTATAGCGGACAATACGATTCATATCCTTCTCACTCATATTTGTCAGTGTAACATAGTTTCCCTGAAGGAATGACAGTCTGGAATCATCATCCTTAAAATACAGCGTATCACGCATCCCCGGCGGCATCTGATCGATAAAGCAGAAAATACATTTATTATGACAGGAATGATACTCATCCATCAGTCCCTTGCCAAAATCAATTCCAAGATCCTCGTCAATATCTTTCTCGATCTCAAGCTCCCATTCTTCCCCATTTGCTTTCTTGATCACAACAAGCAGCTCTTCAGATTCCACATAAAACTGATAGTCAAAAATATCTTCGATCACCTGACCATCGATCTCAAGAAGAACATCTCCCGGTTCAATTCCAAGTTCTTCTGCAATACTTCCAGGCCGTACACTTTCTATGATGTGTTCGTGCTTTTTCTTCATCTATAAAAATAAACTCCTTTATCCAATTCCACAAAAATCCTTCTGTTGACTTCTTGCAGTAAAATTCCCCATTATATAGAAGAAAGACTTTCGTGATTCTTAATTTTACACCATATCTTATAATATCACAATTTTCCAGACGAATAAAGCATTGTTTTTTTGCAACATTTTTTCAACAATCTTGCATTTTTGTTTCATTTTCACTTGACGTATCAAATAATCGTGCTATAATTTATCACATGACATCTTACAGTTTAGTGCTTTAAAGCGTAACGGTTTAAAGTGTGGATTGTATGAATCGAAAAAGGGAGGACACAATCATGAAATCTAAGAAAATTTTAGCAGTACTTATGGCTGCCGGAATGACACTTTCACTTGCAGCTTGCGGAAGTTCATCCGACTCTACAGATAAGAGCGCAGACAACGGATCCGATTCTGGAAAGACTTATAAGATCGGTATCTTACAGCAGTTAGAGCATGCTGCTCTTGACGAAGCAACAAAAGGATTTGAAGATGCCTGTACAGAAAAGTTCGGAGAAGGCAATGTCAAATTCGACCTTCAGAACGGCCAGGGCGAGCAGGCTAACTGTGCTACAATCGCAAATAACTTCGTAGCAGATAATGTGGATCTGATTCTTGCAAATGCAACAACAGCACTCCAGTGTGCAAGCGCAGCAACAAGTGATATCCCGATTCTTGGAACATCTGTTACAGACTATGCTACAGCACTTGATATCTCTGACTGGACAGGAACAACAGGAATGAATATTTCCGGAACAAGCGATCTTGCACCGATTGATGAGCAGGAGGCAATGCTCAAAGAACTCATTCCTGATGCTAAAACAGTCGGACTTCTCTACTGCTCCGCTGAACCGAACTCAGCATATCAGGCAAAGCTTTTCGCTGAAGCATTAGAGAAAGATGGAATCGCATACAAAGAGTACACAGCTGCTGATTCTAATGAGATTCAGTCCGTTGTAACAAATGCAGTTTCCGAATGTGATGCACTTTACATTCCTACAGATAACACAATGGCTTCAAACACAGAAATCATCAATAACATCTGTCTGCCGGCTAAGGTTCCTGTAATCGCCGGTGAGCAGGGAATCTGTAAAGGATGCGGTATTGCAACACTTTCTATCAGCTACTACGATATCGGATACAAAGCTGGTGAGATGGCTTACGACATCCTTGTAAACGGTGCTGACATTACTACAATGAAGATTGAAAGTGCCCCGAATGTAACAAAGATGTACAATCCTACCATCTGTGAGGAACTTGGAATTACTATTCCAGACGGATATGAAGCAATCGAAGAATAAGATTCTTCCATTCAGCCGGAACATATTAATCAGAAGATATTAAACAGAACATATTTTTCTCAAGAGCGAGCTTCATCCAGATGAATGGTCGCTCTTGATTCTAGTTACTGTTCACTCCGTTCACAGCAACTTGGTCAAAATTCATTCCAAATCACCTTCGGTGATGGAATTATCTATTTATATGAAACAATAAAAAGAAAGATTAGAGGGATAAATCATGGCAGCATATTTCGCAGCCCTTGATCCAATGACTCTGGTACGTGCTCTCCCGGGCAACGTGGCCCAGGGCATTATCTGGGGAATTATGGCACTCGGTGTTTACATTACATTTCGTATACTTGACTTTGCGGATCTGACCGTAGACGGTTCACTTGCAACCGGCGGTGCAGTCGCAGTTATGCTCATCCGCGCAGGTGTGAATCCTGCACTTGCACTTGTCTTTGCATTTCTTGCAGGTATGGCAGCAGGATTCGTAACAGGAGTCTTACATACATTTTTCGGAATTCCTGGAATTCTGGCAAGTATCCTGACACAGATCGGACTTTACTCCGTAAACCTTGGCATTATGGGAAAATCCAACCAGGCTGTCAACGTCATGCAGTACAAACTGGTCGCTTCTCTTCGTTATGTAACCGGAGAAGGCAACTGGATCTTCTTCCTGAAATTAATCCTTGCAGCACTGATTCTGATCGCACTCTGCTACTGGTTCTTCGGAACAGAACTCGGAGCATCCATCCGTGCTACAGGATGTAACGAACAAATGGCTCGTGCACAGGGCATCAACACAGGATTCAACAAAGTTCTTGCACTTATGATCTCCAACGGTCTTGTAGGACTTTGCGGTGGAATCTACGCACAGTACCAGGGCGCAGCTGATGTCAATATGGGACGTGGCGCGATCGTTATCGGACTTGCAGCCGTCATCATCAGCGAAGTGATCTTCGGAAAATTCTGTGCACACAGAAAAGCAGCTTTTGCCTTTACACTCGGTGCAGTCTTCATCGGAGCAATCCTTTACTACCTTGTAATCGCATTAGTACTCTGGCTGAAGATGCCATCTGATTATATGAAACTGTTCTCAGCTGTAGTTGTTGCATGCTTCCTCGCAGTTCCTTATATGAAAGATACTTACTTCAAGAAAGGACGGGCAAAATAATGGGATACATGTTAGAAATCAAAGATATTTATAAGACATTTAACGCCGGTACAATCAATGAAAAACGTGCCCTCAACGGAGTTAACCTCAACTTAAACCCCGGAGATTTCGTTACGATTATCGGTGGAAACGGAGCTGGAAAATCAACAACACTGAATGCGATTGCAGGTGTATGGGGAATCGATAAAGGAAATATCATCATCGACGGTACTGACATCACAAAACTTTCTGAACATAAACGAGCGCTCTTCCTCGGTCGTGTGTTCCAGGATCCTATGACAGGAACCGCAGCAACGATGTCTATTGAAGAAAATATGGCCATCGCTGCACGCCGTGGTCAGAAAAGAGGTCTTGGCTGGGGCGTTACAAAGAAAGAACGTGAACACTATAGAGAAGCGTTAAAAGAACTTGATCTTGGACTTGAAGACCGCTTAAGCAGTAAGGTTGGTCTCCTCTCCGGTGGACAGCGTCAGGCAATCACACTTCTGATGGCTGCTCTCAAAAAGCCAAAGCTTTTACTTCTTGATGAGCATACAGCCGCTCTTGATCCAAAGACTGCTGCAAAAGTACTTGCACTCTCCGACAAGATCATCAGCGAAAATAATCTGACAGCCATGATGGTAACACATAACATGAAAGACGCCATTGCACACGGCAACCGCCTGATCATGATGCATGAAGGAAAAGTCATCTATGATGTATCCGGTGAAGAAAAGAAAAACCTTAAGGTATCTGACCTTCTTGCAAAATTCGAGGAAGTCAGCGGCGGAGAATTCGCAAATGACCGTATGATGTTAAGTTAATCATCTGCGTTATAATTATGCCATCTTCATAATAAACTTTTTATAACCTTAAAAGGAAAGACGATAGGTTCACATGAGCTTATCGTCTTTTCTTAAATAATCTTTAGTTTGCCTGTTATAAATCAAATTCCCTCAGCAACTTTTTCTGATATTCTTTGTCAGCTGCTGCTTTCACGATATCATCTGTACGTCCAAGCTTTGATAATTCAAGAATTAGTTGATTAATTCTGCTTACTCCCAAAGTTTCCCCTTCTTCTCTTCCAATTTTGCGTCCAGCTTCAATTCCTCGTCTTTCTGCGGTTAACATGCCTATGTTATAATCTCTGATTGCTCTTTGTCTTGTCTCGTATTCTAACCTCTTCTTTTCATCTGCACTTAATTTATCCAATACGTCATACGCTTCTTCCAATTCTGAATTCTTCTTTGCCATCTCTTCAAAATCCTTTCTGGTTTTTCCTCCAAGAAAGCGCATCCACTGTAACAAGCTTGTCTCATTCTTCTCTTCCGGCGGAAGTTTCGACAATTCTAAGATATGCATCTCCATAAGATCTGTATACTCTTTTCCTGTCTTCGTATCACAAAATGCAATTCTTCGATAATATTCTTTATCATCTAGAAAATGATCATATGCAAGAATACTCACATGGATACACTTCTTCAAGCAATCGTATCCATCGCCTTCTTTTATTTCACTTGTATACATCTTACTCAGATAATAAACCGAACGATTTGCCCAGCAATCAAATGCTTCTACCTGCATCTCAAAGTCAATCTGTTCTCCATCTTTCAGTTTCACCCGGACATCTAATATTCCATACTTATCATCTTTCGATTCTTTTCTAAGAATCGTAGGCATAAGTTCCGTATTCTCTACCTCACTGGGCGGAACGTTTAGTAGTGCTGCAATGATATTCTTGCGGATGTTATCATTCTGCATTAATTCCTTGAAACAGAAATCTACCGTTGGAAGCATGATAAAATCTTCTTGCGTCTCTTTCAATGCTTTACAATGTGATGTTGCTCTCTTAGTTGATACACTTTTCTCGTTTTCTTTCATAGAATTCTCCTCTCTTCTGTACAATAAATACTTGCTTGAAGAAGAGGATTCTAAAGTTATATTTATCTTAACACAAGATAGTTTTCTATGGAAGTAACTATCCCGTTAAAATCAGATATTTGAGAAACAGTAACGAGAAACTTACTCCATCACATAATCTTCAAACAATATTCATCTTTTTGGTTTGTCATCGGATTATCTGCTCGGAAAACTGAGCTTATTGAATAATTACCGATTTGGTTCATAGATCTTTTTGCAGTCCATCAGAATGTGGACTGTATGGTATTAGATTAACATGAGAATCCTAATATTGCAAGCTGAATTATTTTTGAAATCAGAACAGTATTTTATTACCTGTATCTAAATTTTTGTTTCCGTGACAGACCCATACACGTTGATTTCTTAAGTGTTACTAATCTCATGAGCTGTCACCAGATTAATCAACTTTCCATCATCCTTGCTGCTGTCAACAATCAGAACTTCTGATCCATATGTATTCTGTTTTTAAAGCTGTGACCACTTCGTGCTCATAGCCTTATCTTATAAGAGCAGTATGCTCCCATAAGATAAAACTACGAGATTGTGCCGTTCTTCTGCTCAGAAAATGCTTTTTTCAGATAAGCTGCGCAGTCAGGAAGGGAAAACTGCCGATTTTATCGTGCAGTTTCCTCCGCTGACAATTCGCCGCTTCACACTCCCATCTTCTTCATCACTTTATTGCCAAAAACAATCTGATGGCAGTATTTCATAATCCCCTATGTCCAATTCCAATTCTTTAACCGCTTTTTCTGCAGCATTATAGTCTTCCGAACTGTGATAATAAAATTTCCACTTTGCATTTTTTGAAATACAGTATTTCAAATATGTAAAATAGGGCATATTTACTTCTCCGAAAGAATGTCCAATAATTTCAACATTATTAACTTCCGTTAGTTGCCGAAAAAAAATCCTCTGAAGGACATACATTCATTTGTATTCTTAAAAGTTCGCTCATAATAGTTTGCAACTGCATTGTATATACTTTCTTTTCCTTCGTCATATTCTTCAGCAGCCCTTTCAGCTTTCTCACGATATTCTTTTATTTTCTTCACATTTCCATGTCCCAGAATTGGAGGTTCATCACAATATGGATATAATCCGCCATGAATATATAATATATGGTTAGACGGTACACGATATATACGTTCCAATACGCTGGTATAATTAAATGTAAAAAAATAATCCTCAGAGTTATCAATAAAAGTAGCCTTCATTGGCGCTGCTTTGAATAAACGTACCTGCCTAATCCATTTGCCTACATATTCATTAAGTCCCTCAATAAATCTATATTGTTCTTCCCAATAATCATCCATTGTGTCTTTTATTCCAACTGGATCTCCATCTAAGTCCAAATCATCTACTATTGATTTAGAAAAGTCCAACATCTCTGCTTCATTCGCTTCGCCAAGTCCATATTCAAAATTTTTCCACAGTGTTTTATATATAGCGTCATCCCGGCGATTTTGAATGTTTTTATTCTTTTTAAATCGCTTATCCAGCCTTTCAAAAGGCGCAATACTATACATATTCTCCATCTGTACGAGAAAATCTTCTGCATATTTTTCGAGATACTTTCTAAAATCCCAATACGATGTCTTCAACCCATATCTTCTTTTATATTGGGGTAATCATACTGAGCCAGCAAACTAAGTAATCCTTCTTGATCTTTTACCGCATAATTATATAATATATAGATTTCATTGATAGACATTCTTAAAAGCCTCTGAAATCCTACTGTCCTGTCATCGCTCAGAGCCAACACCATTTCTTCCGAAAGCATTTCGCTGCTACTCTTAGCAAATACAAAGCCTTCATCATCGACTGGGGATTGCATTTCATTCTGAGTAACTGTATCCTGTACATCAGTTACTTTCTGCTCTGGATATACACTACTATAATAGCTTGTTCCACCCATGATTGCCACAGCACAAATAATTACTACAATCACGTACTTAAACTTTATTGTAACGTCAAGACCTACAAAAGCACCTTCTTCCTTCTGGAAAGAAATGCTTTTACCATCCATCAATGCACCAGCAGATACATCAATCTCATTGCCGCATTCACAGACACAATGCCAGTACACAGAACCTCTATGGTCTCTGCGTTCTGTCGAATACATGGCAGTAAGTAGTCCAAACTTCTGTCCACTTAGATCTCTGGGTCTTCTTCCCATACTCATTCCTATCCTTATTCTGTTTTTGAATTTCGTAGAGTATACAACTCTACGAATTCCTTTATAGTTAATTTACGGTTTAAAAAGACTTTAATCAGTGATATCTTATTTTCATTATACGTTCAAGTCAAAGAAGAAATGTTGAAATTTGTGTATTCTTATCAATAATACGCGAAAATTTAATCGTTTTCATCACACAGCACTGCTTATTTTTTGTGATTATTGACTTATTTACCGTCAAAAAAATGGTCAAAATGGAGGAGAAAAATATGCCACGAAGAGGAGAAAATATTTACAAAAGGAAGGACGGTCGCTGGGAAGCCAGATACATTTATTCATTCAAAGAAGATGGTAGTCCCAGATACCGTTCTATCTATGCAGCAGATTATTTAACTGTTAAGAAAAAGCAAAATGATGCAAAAAGAAAAATGGATCCACGTCTTTTTCAAAGTGTTCGTATGAAGAAGAACATTTCCTTTTACGGACTGCTCTGGCTGGAACGGATGAAGCCTTCCTGCAAGGAATCTACTTATGTAAGGTATCATTATCTTTTCAGCCACTATATCAGTCCTATGATTGGTGATCGCCTTGTCTATACGTTCAGTAATAAAGATTGTGAAGTATTTCTGAACAGATTATTGGTTTCAGGGAAAAGTGATGGTTCCGGATTGGCTCCGAAAACAGTTACCGATATCCGTTCTGTTGTCAAATTAATTTTAAAAACTGCTGAAAAGGAAGGGGAACTGTCTCTTTGCAACCCGGAACTCTGTTCAGTCAAGTCCGTCAGGAAACCGCTTCGGATCCTCTCTCTAAAGGAACAGCAGGCCTTGCAGGACTATTTATTAGGGAATCTGACACATAAAAATATCGGGACGCTGATTGCACTATATACAGGAGTACGTCTTGGGGAACTTTGTGCAATGCAGTGGAAGGATATTCATTTTCAGGAACAATATCTGGAGATATCTAAGACTTTACACAGAGTCAAGGATCACACAGATGATTCCGAACATAATACAAAAATCATTATCACTCCACCAAAAACAGAAAGCTCCATCCGTATCATTCCGATTCCAGATTTCCTGTTTGAGATCTTGCAGCAATACGTCCAATCTCACACGATAGATCCCGAAGCATATATCCTCACTGGAAAGAAGAAGAGTTTTCGCGAGCCGCGGTCGATCGAATATTATTTCAAAAAAACTTTGAAAAAATGTCAGATCGAACCACTTCATTTTCATTGTCTGCGACATACTTTTGCAACCCGTTGCGTAGAACTTGGATTCGATATGAAGACGTTAAGTGAGATTTTAGGACATTCCAATATCAACACAACTCTAAACCGGTATGTGCATCCTTCTATGGAGCAGAAACAGCAAAATATGGATAAGCTAAACGCTGTATTTACTGTCAAATAATTGGTCATATCTTTTAAAAACCCCATAAATTCAACTTAATTTCATTTTTTTCGTAGAGTTGTATACTCTACGAAATTTATAACTGTTCAGAGCCAAGCAAAATTTCAAAAAACAGGTTTAAAATGCATAGCATTTTGGAGGTTGGCTCTGGCCAGTTACCATTTTCCCTTATACATAGAAAGAGCCTTAATATCTTCCGCAATACTACTGTATCGTTCAGATATTAAAGCTCTTTTTATTTCTTTTATTTTTCTTTTCTTATACCACGGCTTCTATGATCGTCTTAGAATCCACTTCTACCTGCTGCACTCCGATTTCTTTCTTCTGATTTTTTTTGTCTTGTTCTGTAAAAAATACATTTTATCGTCCACTCTCCGCCCTGCCCTCCTTGAATTTTCTCCTGAAAAATGGTATAACGTTAAATGTATAATGATTAATCTGTTAATTCTAATTAATCAATTCGCGTTACTGTCTGATTTCTTAAGACGGTTAAAAATTAATTCACACTGAGGAGAAGAAAATGACGAACATCGAAATGTTAGAAAACACACTCCCGATTGCACCTCTGAAACTGATTGCTATGGAGAGCTGCAAACCTCTGGGACAGAAGGTAAATGATTATATTGTTTCCTTCCGTGAGAACACGATCAACGAAGTAACAGAATCCCCACTTTACAGAAACTATAAGGCCAACAATTACCAGGTAGACTGTAGTTGTCCGAGATTCGGTTCCGGTGAAGCTAAGGGTATCCTGAAAGAGACAATCCGTGGTACTGATCTTTTTATCATGACTGATGTATGCAACTACAGCCTGACTTACACAGTAAACGGACATCTTAACCATATGTCTCCAGATGACCATTATCAGGATCTGAAGAGAATTATCGCTGCTGCAACAGGTAAGGCTCGCCGTATCAATGTTATCATGCCTTTCCTTTACGAAAGCAGACAGCACAAGCGTACAAGAAGAGAGTCTCTGGACTGTGCTCTTGCACTGGAAGAACTGGACGCAATGGGCGTTTCCAACATCATTACATTTGATGCTCATGACCCACGTGTACAGAATGCAATTCCACTTAGTGGATTTGACAGCTTTAACCCACAGTATCAGTTCTTAAAAGCACTGTTCCGTGAAGTACCGGATCTGAAAGCTGACAAAGAACATCTGATGATCATCAGCCCGGATGAAGGAGCTATGCACCGTGCAGTTTACTTCTCTAATGTACTTGGTGTTGATATGGGTATGTTCTACAAACGCCGTGACTACTCTACAGTTGTAAACGGAAAGAACCCGATCGTTGCCCATGAGTTTCTCGGTGATGATGTAACAGGAAAGGATGTTCTTATCGTTGACGATATGATTTCTTCCGGAGAAAGTATGCTTGATGTTGCAAAACAGCTGAAAGAGCGTAAGGCCGGACGTGTCTTTGTATGTACAACATTCGGACTGTTCACAGACGGATTTGATAAATTCGATGAGTATTATAATAAGGGATATATCAGTAAAGTTATTACAACAAACCTTACATATCTCCCACCGGAACTTTATGAGAAGCCTTACTTTGTAAAAGCTGATATGAGTAAATTTATCGCACTGATCATTGATTCCCTGAACCATGATGTGCCGATCAGCTCTGTTATCAGCCCGACAGATAAGATTCATGCTCTTCTTGAGAAGCGTGAAAAAGGACTTCTGTAAAAATCCATAAAAATACCTGCAAGATGTCAAAATTGATATCTGCAGGTATTTTTTAATACTTAAATTATTTTATTTCATCTCCGCGACGCGGTCCTGAATCGTCTTATTGAAATTCTCAATCTGTCTGGAATAAGGCTCATTCATGAACTTGCTGTTCAGCATGAAGTCTGCTGTTGCAAGGTTGTTCGCAACCGGAATATCATATACTACTGCAATTCTAAGAAGTGCCTTAACGTCCGGGTCATGTGGCTGTGCCTCTAACGGATCCCACAAAAAGATCATGAAATCAATCTGTCCTTCTACAATCTTCGCACCGATCTGCTGGTCTCCACCAAGTGGACCACTACAGTATCCTTTTACCGGAAGTCCTGTTTTCTCTGCGATCAGACGGGCTGTTGTTCCTGTTCCGCATAGGAAATGTCCCTGTAATACTTCTTTATTTCTATCACACCATTCAATCAGTTCTTTCTTCTTTCCATCATGGGCTACGAGTGCAATGTGTTTTGCTTTTCCAATTTCCATTGTTACAAAATTATCTGTAAGCATTTTCGTGTCCTCCTTCAAGTCTTCCTGTTGTTGATTTTTATCTTCTTCAACAGTTTTTTCTCTGATGTCTATTATATTTTCTTTTCCCTGTTACTTCAACCTGTTTTGTTGATTCTTAACAGAATTTTTACGGTTACCATTCACAAATTTTTACTCTTCCGTATTTCGATGTTCTTCATCATAGAATTTCATCAACGCCTGTGTTCCGAGATCTCCGTATCCTTCCTGCTCAAGTTCTTCGTAATTGGCAAGAACCATACTGAGTACATCAAGGGAAAGTCCTTTTCTGTTCGCTTCGATCAGTGCAAGCTTCATATCTTTGATGAAGTGTTTCATAAAGAATCCCGGTGCATAATCATCTTTTAAGATCTTTGGTCCGAATGTGTCAAGCTGCTTACTTCCTGCTGCACCTGTCGCAACGGACTTCATGAATACTTCCGGATCCAGTCCCTGTTCTTTTGCGTAAGTAAGTGCCTCGCACACACCGGACAGTGTTCCGGCGATCATGATCTGGTTCGCCAACTTGCAGTGCTGTCCGCATCCAGCCTTACCCTGATAATTAATGTTTGTTCCCATTGCCTCAAAGAGTGGCATACAGGCTTCATAATCTTCTTTCTCTCCGCCAACAAGGATGGACAATGTTCCGGCTTTCGCTCCTGTATCTCCGCCTGTGACAGGTGCATCCATCACATGGAAGCCTCGCTTTGTGCCTTCCGCGTAGATCTTCTCAGCAATCTGCGGACTTGTTGTTGTCATATCGATCAGATAAGCGCCTTCCTTTGCACTGTCTAAGATATTCCCCTCATCAAAGTATACTTCTTCTACATCCTGTGGGAACCCAACAATTGTGATAACTGCATCACAATCCTGCACGCAATCCTTGATTGACTCATGGAACTGTGCTCCTTCGCTGATCACATCTTCTACTTTACTCTTTGTTCTTGCATAGATATGTAATTCAAATCCGGCTTTCATGAGATTTCTGACCATGGATTTTCCCATGATTCCTACACCGATAAAACCTACTTTATTCATCTGCTTTATTTCTCCTGTCTAAGATAGCTCCCATGTTATCACACAGGAGCCATTCTTATCATTTTCTATTTTCAACTATCTTTCTTCTTTTGTCACAACTTCGCCCTGTTTTTTGTAAATACTGTTTGCCGGAACGAATCCTCGTACAGAGGAAAGTGGATAAATGTTACTGTGATTTCCAACAACTGTTCCCGGATTCAGAACGCTTCCGCATCCTACTTCTACTTCATCTCCAAGCATTGCGCCGAACTTCTTCATGCCTGTCTCAATCTTCTCTTCTCCGGCTTTTACTACAACAAGTTTCTTATCTGATTTTACATTGGATGTGATGGATCCGGCTCCCATATGAGATTTGTATCCAAGAACAGAATCACCTACATAATTATAGTGCGGAACCTGAACTTTATTAAAAAGGATCACGTTCTTAAGCTCTGTGGAATTTCCTACAACAGCTCCTTCTCCTACGATCGCATTTCCACGGATAAATGCACAGTGACGAACCTCAGCATCCTTTCCGATGATTGCCGGTCCATTGATAAATGCAGTCGGAGCAACCTTTGCAGACTTCGCTACCCATACATTTTCTCCGCGTTTCTCGTATTCATCCTCGCTCAATGTAGCTCCAAGTTCAAGGATGAAGTTGCTGATCTTCGGAAGTACTTCCCACGGATAAGTAACTCCGTTGAAGATATCTTTTGCGATTGTCTGGTCTAATGAATAATTTTCTTTTACTGTTAATGCTTCTAACATGGTAATTCCTTTCTGCCGGCTAGAACCGACTTACATTTATGTCTTATTATTGTGTCATTTACTTCTGCTGCCTGTTTTTGTTCTACCTGTCGTTTTATTACTATTTACAGACGGATAAAACCCAGCGGCTTTTTCATAGCAGGCTCTAAGCTGATATTGATTGTTCAACCCTTTCACCCCAACGGTTCTGCTGGTGATGAAATGATCGAGTTTTCTCATATATTCATCTGATGTGATGGAACCTTCTGCCACATAGTTCAGCCCCTTCTCCCAGCTTGCTGTAAGTTCCGGGTTCAGGAGTGACCGGATGGAATGATCAACAACATCATAGATCATCTCTCCCTGCAGCGTCGGTGTGATCACCTGTGTCTTCTTGTTCAATGCGAGATACTTGATATTCACAAGCTTTTTCAGAATCTCTGCTCTTGTCGCACTTGTTCCGATTCCGCTTCCTTTGATCTGGGCACGAAGTTCTTCGTCCTCGATCAGCTGTCCTGCATTCTCCATTGCCAGGATCATGGAACCGGAATTGTAACGCTTCGGAGGTGATGTCTCTCCTTCTTTGATATCCAATGCTCTGACCTGAAGGACTGCACCCTTCTTTAATGACTTGACCACTTCGAACAATCCGGTGTCCAGGCTTTGATCGGAAGAATCGGAACCTGCCTCGTCATTTGTATCATTGTTATTATTCTCACTGTTTCCATTACTGCTATCTTTTGTGGCTGTCTGAGAAGCTTTCTTCTTCGGAATGCCTGCCACTTTCAGATAACCTTCCTCAGCAAGTACTTTGAAGCTTGAGAAGAAACTTTCTTCTTTGATCTTCGTCACGATAGCAACCTTCTGGTAAACTGCCGGCGGATAAAAGATACTCAGGAATCTTCGCACGATCAGGTCGTACACGCCTTTTGCAGTAGAGGATACGGTATTCAGTGCATTCAACCCTTGTCCTGTAGGAATGATTGCATAATGGTCTGTGATCTGCTTGTCATTCACATAGCGTGTCTTGGCAAGTGTCTTATAGCTTCCGAAATTCAGGATATCCTGCATATATGGTGTAGCCATTGGATATTTTGACAGCCCGTTCAGATTTCTTGTGATTTCCTTTGCCACTGCGGTAGACAGAACACGGGAATCGGTTCTCGGATAAGTCACAAGTTTTTTCTCATACAGCTCCTGCACGATTCGCAGTGTCTCATCCGGACTGATCTTAAATCTCTTAGAACAGTCGTTCTGAAGCTCCGCCAGGTTATATAAAAGAGGGGGATTCTTCTTCTCTTTCTTTTTCTCAATCGACTCGATCCTGCAGTTCAATCCTGACTGTCCCTGTATTCCTGCTACATTTACAGACTCGTCATCCGGTGTCTTCAGGTATTGAATCAATTCTTCTGCTTTCTTGCACTCCTTGAATCCATTTTCCTTATAAAGGTCATAGGACTCAAAATAGCGGGAGCCTTTCACTGCTCTCCACTCACCCTCGAACGTATGCCCCTGTGCATCGATCGTGCTAAGTACGCGGTAAAACGGTGTCTTGACAAAATCACGGATCTCGCGTTCTCTGCGTACAACCATGCCAAGAACACATGTCATAACGCGTCCTACAGATACAACGGAATACTTCGTTTGCAGAAAATTTGAAATACTGTTGCCATATTTCAAAGTCAGCAGACGGGAGAAGTTGATTCCCATCAGATAATCTTCTTTGGCGCGCAGGTATGCAGATGCTCCGAGGTTATCATACTCTGACAGATCTTTGGCTTCACGGATTCCTCGAAGAATCTCTTCTTCTGTCTGGGAATCGATCCACACTCTCCGGCGCTTTTTCCCCTCAACGTGTGCTTCCTGTTCCACGAGACGATAGATATATTCTCCCTCTCGCCCGGAGTCGGTACAGACATAGATCGTATCGACATCTTCCCGGTTCAGGATCCCGCTGACGATCTGAAACTGTTTTGCCACTGACGGAATGACTTCGTATTTGAATTCTTCCGGGATAAACGGCAGTGTCTGCAGGTTCCATTTCTTAAGTGCCGGATCATATTCCTCCGGATAGCTCATCGTCACCAGATGGCCGACGCACCAGGTGACAATGGCTTCGTCTGACTCAAGATATCCGTCCCGTCGTTTTGTATTTAGTTTCAATGCTTTTGCGAATTCCTGGGCAACGCTCGGTTTCTCCGCAATGTATACTGATTTTCCCATAAACTAGTTATCTATCTTCCATTCACTTATTTTACACGGAATCTGTAAGCAGTACGAGTATCATATTTCTCGCCTTTCTTACAGATCGGTCCTGGGAAGTTCTCGTGGTGGATTGCATCCGGATAGTACTGTGTCTCCAGACAGATGGCATCTCTCATCTCATAAACCGCTCCGTCTCTTCCTTTCACTCCGTCAAGGAAGTTCGCAGTATAGATCTGCACTCCCGGAAGGTCTGTCAGTACACTCATATGGATTCCACTTTCATCCCCGGCCACTTCTGCTACTTTATCAAATTCGCCTTCATTTTTCAATACCCAGTTGTGGTCATAACCTTTTCCGAATACCAGCGGTTCATAGTCTACTCCAATGTCTTTTCCGATTGTCTTATCTGTTCTGAAATCCATCGGAGTTCCTTCCACACTGCGGATCTCACCTGTCGGAATGGATGCTGCGTCTGCCGGTGTAAATGCATCTGCATTCAGCCATAATGTATGATTCAGAACATCTCCGCTCTTATGTCCGTTCAGGTTAAAGTAACTGTGATTTGTCATATTGATGATCGTATCCTGATCCGGTTCTGCATCGTAGTGGATCATCAAAGTATTCTCTTCATCCAGGGAATACGTCACTTTCATAACAAGTGCTCCCGGATATCCCTGATCTCCATCCGGGCTGTCCATCTCAAATGTTACATGGGTATCATCTGCGTCCGCAACCTTCCACAATCTTCCGTGATAGAAATCAAGTCCGCTGTGTAAGTTGTTCTCTCCGTCATTCTTTGTCAAGTGATATTCTGTTCCATTGATCTCGATCACTGCCCCACCAATACGGTTTGCGTTACGTCCGACAGATGCTCCGAATGCATTTCCAAGTCCGGCTTCATATCCGGTTGCATCATCATATCCCAGTGTCACTTCTACCGGATTGTTATCCTTATCCGGAACAAGTACGCTTGTCAGTGTTGCTCCGAAGTCGGATACACTGATCTGCATTCCGGCTTCATTTTCCAGTGTATATACGGTAGCCAATTCCCCTTTCGATGTCTTTCCAAAGTCTTTTTTCTGTAACGGTTTCATCTTTCTCTGCTCCTCCATCTCTCGTCCTTCTATTGTTTTTTTCTGAAAATCTTCCGTACGGTTGTTAAGAATCCTTCTTTTTTCTTATTCGGCACATTGGCTGCAGCCGGACGTTGTGCCTGTGATGCTTCTCTCATAAAGGTCTCCTGTGCATTCACAAGACTTGCTCCGTCTTCCACCGGTTTCTTCACATATGTTCCGTCACTTGTCATCGCGCGAGCTTTCACATTGTCAGAAAGCATTACATGAAGCTGATGGAACAGGCGTTTCCGGATCTCTACATCATAGACCGGGCACGCGACTTCTACACGCTTCTCTGTATTTCTTGTCATCATATCAGCAGATCCAATATAAACTGTTGCATCTACTCCTTTTCCGAAGACGAAAAGTCTTGGATGCTCCAGATATCTTCCGACGATACTTGTCACACGCAGATTCTCTGTCTTTCCCTTGATTCCCGGGAGGATACAGCAGATCCCACGCACGATCAGATCTATCTTCACCCCTGCCTGAGATGCTTCTGTTACTTTGCGAATGAAATCCATGTCCGTAACAGAATTCATTTTCATAATGATTCTTCCGTTCTCACCTTTTGCAATTTCTTCATCCATCAAGGCAAGTACTTTCTGTTTCAGGCTTGTCGGTGAAACAATCAGATGCTTGTAAACTCCATTCAGATTGCTGATCGACATATTCTGGAAAAAGACTGCTGCGTCTTCACCAATCTCTTGTCTGCTTGTCATCAGCGAGTAATCGGTATACATCTTCGCTGTCTTTTCGTTATAATTTCCGGTTCCAATCTGTGTAATGTAATGAATTCCGGTACGGTTTCTGTATGTGATCAGGCAGATCTTGGAGTGTACCTTATAACCCTCGAATCCGTACAGAACACGGCATCCGGCCTCTTCCAAACGCTCGGACCAGTCAATGTTGTTCTGCTCATCAAAACGTGCTCTCAGCTCGATCAGGACCGTAACCTCTTTTCCATTCTCAGCCGCTGCACAGAGATATTCTACAAGTCGTGCTTTCTTCGCCAGACGGTAGATTGTGATCTTGATCGTCAGAACTTCCGGGGCTGTTGATGCTTCTTTGATCAGCTGAAGGAACGGTTCCATGCTTTCGTATGGATAGCAAAGGAGTACGTCTTTCTTCTTTATCTGCGGAATCACCTTACCCTCTGCAAGCATGGAAGACGGTTGCGGAGAAAATGGTACATCCACGAGCGTTTTTTTCTTCGAATCCGGAAGTTTATCAGCGATTGCAAAGATAAAGTCCAGCTTCATCGGCATCTTTGTTCGGAAAATGCATTCCGGACGGATATTGAATTTCTCACAGAAATATTTCTCCATCTCTTTACTCAGAGAATTGGCTGCCTCAAGACGGACAACGGCCATCCTTCTTCTCTTATGAAGTGTCTCCTGCATCACATGACGGAAATCTCCGCTGTCTGCATAAGCTTCATCATCCGGTGATACATCTGCATTTCTCGTTACACGTATATAGTTCTTGTCTGAGATCTGATACTGGTCGAAAACAAGATCAATAAATTCCAGGATAATCTTTTCCATACGGATATAACGGATGTCATACCCCGGAAGATAGAGAATATTAGAAATATATTGTGGTACCGGGATGATTCCGAGCATCGTCTTGTCTCCCTGCTTCAAATTCGCAACCACATACAGTTCTTTACTTAACAGATGTGGGAACGGATGGTTCGCATCTACGATCTGTGGGGAAAGCACCGGCATTACTTCTTCTTTGAAATATTTCTTTACAAACTTCTTCTCCTGCTGTTCCAGTTCCTTGAAGTCAAGACCGCAGACACCATACGGACTTAACTGTTTCTTGATCTCTGCATATGTCTTATCCCGTTCCTTGTAAAGTGGGGAAACAGCTCGATAAATTGCATCTAACTGCTGTTTTGCTGTCATACCGGATCGCTGATCGATCTTTTTGCTGTCTGCTGATGCCATATCATACAGACTTCCTACGCGGATCATAAAAAACTCGTCTAAGTTACTTGTGAAAATAGCTACGAATTTCATACGTTCCATCAAAGGAACTGTCTCGTCCCGTGCTTCTTCGAGAACGCGCTGATTGAACCGAAGCCACGATAATTCACGGTTCTGAGTTTCTTCTAAAATCTCTCTCATATAACTCAACTCCCTTTTCTCTCTTCTTTTAACAAGTCGATTTATTTTTATTACTGTTCAAGATACTTCAGCATTTCTTCTGTCTTTCGCTCCATCAGATGATATCCATGCTCATAAAATGCATGCAGGACATCCGGATGCTGTTCGAGCCGTGACACTGGTTTTACATGTGGACGAAGGACATAGATCTCTCCACGCTTCTCAAGCTGGTCCAGATAATTCATCGTCTTATTATAGATAAAACTTCTTCTGAAGATTGTCCGGACTGCATTCGGATAGGACTTATATGCCTGTCTGTAAAGCTTCTGCACTGCCGGTGAGATCACTTTCTTACGATAGCCCTGATTTCTCGTCAGGATCACTATGATCTTCTCATTCCCAAGCTTCTGTGCACGACGGATCGGAACAGAATCTGCAAGTCCGCCGTCCAGATACGGGACACCGTCAATATTCACCATCGGAGTCACAAGCGGCATACTGCTTGATGCACGACAGATCTTCATCAATCGGTCAGGATCTTCTGTTTCCGTCATATATTCTGCATTTCCAGTCAGACAGTTTGTCGTTACCAGCTCACAGTGCATCTCTGACTGAAAATATGTATCAAAATCAAATGGGATCAGTTCATTCGGATATTTATCAAAAATCAAATCCATATTCATCAGACTTTTCTCCCTGATCGTATCTTTCACTCCATTAATATACTTCATATCTTTTGTATTCGGAATCATACAGTCCCTTGTACGTCCCGGCTGTCTGGAAACATAATCTACTGCATTACATGCGCCGGCAGACACACCGATCACATCTGAAAAATAAATATCCTGTTCCATAAGGTAATCCAGAGCACCAGAAGTAAATATGCCTCTTGTTGCTCCACCTTCCAGTACGATTGTTGCTTTCTTAAGTGCCATGGTTTCTCCTCTTTTCTACTGCTATTTATATTGTGAGATTCTTAGTAACATTATAACTTTTTACAATGGAAAGAACAAGGCTTAGTTCTTATACATTTTCACACAGTTGCCCTGTTTTTTCGTATGCATTTTTCTATTTCAGTACTTGTCAGCACCCTTTCTTCTATGTTAATATATGGATTGGTATGTTCTTATTCACACGTATTTGAAAAAGGACAATTATAACAACGTAATCACAATTCTAATTTATTTACAAGGAGACTTTCAAATGATTAGTGCAAATAATGTAACCCTTCGCGTCGGGAAAAAGGCGCTGTTCGAAGATGTTAACATCAAATTCACCGAGGGGAACTGCTACGGAATGATCGGTGCGAATGGTGCCGGTAAATCTACATTTCTTAAGATTCTTTCCGGACAGCTTGAGCCGACATCCGGTGATGTAGTTATCTCCCCGGGCGAGAGACTTTCTTTCCTTCAGCAGGATCATTTCAAATATGACGAATTCCCTGTTCTTGATACAGTTATCATGGGAAATGCACGTCTGTATGAAATCATGAAAGAGAAAGAAGAAATTTACGCAAAAGAAGATTTCACAGATGAAGACGGAATCAAAGCAAGTGAGCTGGAAGCTGAGTTCGCTACAATGGATGGATGGGAAGCAGAATCTGATGCTGCCAACCTTCTGAACGGACTTGGTATCGAGACAGAGCTTCATTATAAACTGATGAAAGACCTGACAGGTTCTGAGAAGGTCAAGGTTCTTCTTGCACAGGCACTGTTCGGAAACCCGGATATCCTGCTTCTTGACGAGCCTACCAACCACTTGGATCTTGATGCGATCGCATGGCTGGAAGAATTCCTGATCAACTTTGACAACACTGTTATCGTTGTATCCCATGACCGTTACTTCCTGAACAAGGTATGTACACAGATTGCCGATATCGATTACGGCAAGATCCAGCTTTACGCAGGAAACTACGACTTCTGGTACGAGTCAAGCCAGCTGCTGATTCGTCAGATGAAAGAGGCCAACAAGAAAAAAGAAGAAAAAATCAAAGAGCTGCAGGAATTTATTTCCCGATTCAGTGCGAACGCTTCCAAGTCCAAACAGGCTACTTCCAGAAAGCGTGCCCTGGAGAAAATCCAGCTTGATGAGATCAGACCTTCCAGCCGTAAATATCCTTACATTGACTTCCGTCCGAACCGTGAGATTGGTAATGAAGTTCTCACTGTAGAAGGACTTTCCAAGACAATTGACGGCGAGAAGATTCTTGATAATCTTACATTCACACTTGGCCGTGAGGATAAAGTTGCTTTTGTTGGTGGAAATGAGTTTGCTAAGACAATCCTCTTCAAGATCCTGATCGGCGAGATGGAACCGGATGAGGGAACATATAAATGGGGAGTTACAACTTCTCAGGCTTACTTCCCGAAGGATTTCGGCGGAGAATTCGACAATGACTACAATATCACAGAGTGGCTGACACAGTACTCAGAGGAAAAGGATGTAACTTATGTTCGTGGATTCCTTGGAAGAATGCTCTTCTCCGGTGAAGACGGAGTGAAGAAAGTTGCTGTACTTTCCGGTGGTGAGAAGGTTCGCTGCCTGCTCTCCAAGATGATGATCTCAGGAGCAAATGTACTGCTTCTTGATGAGCCAACAAACCACCTGGATATGGAATCTATCACAGCACTCAACAACGGTCTGATCAAGTTCCCTGGAGTACTTCTCTTTACTTCCAGAGACCACCAGATCGTACAGACAACAGCGAACCGTATCATGGAGATTGTTCCGGGCGGTAAGCTGATCGATAAGATTACAACTTATGATGAATATCTTGAGAGCGATGAGATGGCAAGAAAGAGACAGACTTACTCTGTACAGACAGATGATGAGGATTAAGATATAATTAAGAGCCAGAACAGACACCGTGTGTTGTGCCTGTCCTGGCTCTTTCTAATATTTATCAATTATTCACTCCATGGTGCGCTGCCACACTATCAACGGTCAGTCCTTTGAATGTGTATCCCTGACTTCTATAGTAATCAATAATCTGTGGCAATGCCTGTACGGTTGTATCTTTTGCATCTGTATCATGCATCAGAATATCAACATGATTTGCCGTGCAGGATGTTGCGTTGGAAACCAGCTTTTCTACCGGCACATTATTTCCGCTTGCGTCAGTAGAATCACAGTTCCAGTCAAAATACTGATATCCTTTGTCTCTCACTGCTTTCGTAAGTGTTGTCATCAATCCTTTGACATATTTTGCACTGATGGTATTGCTGGATCCTCCCGGGAAACGAATGATCATGGATTTCGTTCCTGTGATACTCTCTACCAAATCCGATACTTTCTGCAGATCTGCGAAGTATGCATCTTCGGATGCGTAAACTGTTGCATAATCGTGTGTATAGGTATGAAGTCCGATCGAATGTCCTTCGGAAAAGGCTCTTTTTATCATATCATCATGTTCCTGATTATTTCCTGTGACAAAGAAGGTTGCCTTTGCATTTTTTTCTTTCAGGATATCAAGAATCTCTCCGGTATTCTCTGACGGACCATCATCGAAAGTCAGATAAACAACTTTCTCATTCCAATCCGGATTCTTTTTCACTTTGATCTTTCGCTCAATCTTTGTCTCATTTCCGGAACGGTCTTTTGCAAGATAGGTGACAATATAGGTTCCCGGTGTCGCAAATTCCACTTTGTCAGCACCCTGTACTTCCAATGTTGGCTCTGGATCCATATCATCCTTTATCGTAACCCCTTCATTAAAGTCCATCGTATCGCCCTGTGCAAGTTCTTTATCATCTGCTCCTTCAATAGTCGGTCCTGTTGTATCCTCTTCCAGATTCAGTGTTGATTTACCTTCTGTTTTATGACCGTCACTATCTGTTGCAGCAACAGTTACTCCGTATTTTCCTTTCTTCTCCCAGGAATCTTGTCCGACAAATTCAAGTGTGACATCTGATGCATCTTTTACTGATTCTACAAAATCTTCCGGCTTGATATCTTTCGGAAGTTCTGTTGTATAACTGTCTTTCATTTTAAGCTCAGGTGCTTTTGTATCCTTAACTTCGACTTCAGCTTTTACTTTTTGTTTACCATAGACATAGTAAACCGTATATTTTCCTTCTTTATTCGTATCTACTTTGCCTTCTGTCTTCACATCTTTCGCTTTTCCACCAACAACGAAACGGATGTTGGACATCAGATCCATACTTTCTTTCTTTTCCTGCGCGATCACTTTACTCCGTAATACAATCGGATTCATTTTAAAATAAGTAAATGTTGAAACTGCCGGAACTAATACAACGAGCAGAATCAATACGATTGCAATTCTCCTTCGTCTCTTGAGGCGTCGAATGCGTTGTTCATTCCTCTTGCGTCTCTCCCACTCTTTTCTAATGGAATCTGTGCTTTTTCCCATCGCGCTATAATGTTCGTAAAACGCTTGTTCTTTCTTGCGTTCTTTTTCTTCTTTTGTTTCTTTAGACCACATGCTTATCCCTTTTTTTCTTTTCTATTCTTAGAATCAGGGGACAATCAAAATTGTCCCCTGACTTTTTCTTCCATATTAATCATAGCATTCCTTTTTTGCAGAAACAAGGGAACTCCATCAATCCTAATGATTTATTAAGAATCTTAAAGATTGTTCTTTAGATTTCTTCATCTTTCCAGTGTTTCAGACGCTTTACTGCATCTGGATTCTGTTTCTCAAGTCTTCGCTCCAGCCGCTCTCTTCGCTCTTCAATATGCTCAACAATCTCTGGATGTTCTTTCAGGAGACGATCTCTAAGTTTTCTTCTTCTACGCTCGATCAATTCAATGACGAGTTTTTTGTTTTCTTTTACATCACTTGGAAGATCATCTAAGTGAAGCTCCATTCTGCGGAGCAACTCATCTTCATCAAGTGCTCCAAGTGAATTCCAAAATTCCAGTTTTTCTTTGATTCCTTCTTCGGAAAGTTTCTCGAGATCTGTAATCTCATGGATCTGCTTCACAATAGAAAGCACTCGTTTCTCAATTTCTTTGACTGCATCATCACCAAATGCCCATGCAAACTCTTCCAGTGTATTTTCTTCTTCTGCAGGAAGGGAAAAATATTCTCTTCGCTTAAGTTTTTCGAGATCTTCTTCTGGAATATCCAATGGGCAAGGCTGCTCAATTCCCGCATCATGAAGTGCCGCAAGAATTGTTCTTCGCACAGCACCTTCTTTTATCAAATGTCCGATTCCAAGCTTTCTCATCTGATCGTTAACTTCTCTGGAATGTTCTGTGATATAGAACTTAATTCCACGTTTTTTCAGACTTGCTGCAAGCATTTCGAGTGCATCTGCCGCTGTAATATCCAGGCTGTTGATTGCTGATGCGTCCAGAATTACAACCTTTGTATCCTCTTTGATGCTGTTTTCAATATCTGAAACCAGCACTTTGTTATTTGCAAAGAAAAGGTTCTCGCTAAATCTGTAAATAATCACATGCTTGATTGGATATGCAAAACGGTTTCTCTCCAGATCATAATAAACTTCTTTTCCCGGAATCATTCCACGGAAAGATCTCGGTGGGTTTGTAGCCTTTAAAATTACTGCTACAAAAGATAACAGAATTCCGATCACAACTCCGTAAATCGTACCAAGGAACAGCACACCGATCCCTGCTGCAATAAAAATATAGAATTCGTTTCTGCTTACTTTAAACAAGCGTACTGCAAGATGTGTCTCTACAACATTCATCAGTGCAGAGATTACGATTGCCGTCAATACCGGAACCGGAAGATATTCGATAAATCCGGTTGCACCTATAAGTACAACTGCCATGGTCAATCCCGCTGTAATGGATACAACCTGTGTCTTTCCTCCATACTGTTCATTCATGGAAGTCCTGGAAATACTTCCATTTACCGGACAGCATCCAACGGCACCGGCAGCAAGATTTCCTGCGGCACAGGCAAAGATTTCCTGACGGTCATCCAGTTCATATCCGTTTTTGGATGCAAAATTGTTCTCTGACAAAAGTGTCTCTGCCATGATCACAACAGCAACCATAAGTGCTCTTCCCACAGCCTGGGTAAGATTGATCCCTGTAAAATCCGGGAAAATAAGCCGCGGAAGCCCTGGTTGAACTGCCTGCAGGAGAACTACACCATACTGGTTTACATGAAAGACAATTGTCGAGAGAACTCCGGCAATCATAATAACGATTGCCATCGGGAACTTTGGAATCAGTTTTTTAGATACAATCAAGATTACAAGTGCTCCAATTCCCATTCCAAAGGACAACCAGTTTATCTTTGTGATTGCCTGAAAAATGTGTTCTGCAAGTTCTATGAATTCTCCAGTCCCCGCCGGGCTTCCCATCAGTTTCGGAATCTGCATCATAATAATTGTCACTGCAATACCACTGATAAATCCACCCATAACCGGTGTTGAGATAAAATCAACAATCTTATCTGCATGTAAAAGATAAAACAACAATAACCAGAGTCCTGTAAACAATGCGATCAATGGTACATACTGCAATGCCTGGGCTGATTCTGCCGTCACTCCAAGTGTTGCCAGTGCAGCTCCGACAATTGCCGCCGGTGCCGCATCTACTCCGAAGATAAACTGTTTTGAAGTTGAGAGCATGGCAAATAGCAGGATCGGCAGAACAGATCCATAAAGTCCATACACCGCCGGAACACCTGCGATCTGTGCATACCCCATAGAGATTGGAATTGAAACCGCTGCCATGATAATTCCGCTTAAAATATCTTTTGGCAAATATTCTTTTTTATAATTTTTTAATGTTGAAAATATTTTTACAGACACTTTTATGTCACTTCTTTCTTTTACTTCTTTTTTGCTGTTAATTCTCTACGCTTCCAAATGGTCCGATGTCCAGAGGATTCTTGTTCTGAACTGCGTCTGTCCCCTCAGCATCTTCTGATATACCGTAACCTTTTTTATCACCTGCTGTCACTTCTTGAATCTTATCAAGAAAAACTGCTCCGTACTGTTCATATTTCTTAAATCCCATACCGTGTACTTCAAGCAATTCCTCTTTTTTAAATGGAACAAGTACACACATCTCATGTAATGTACGATCTGAAGCGACCATATATGGCGGAATTCCTTTTTTCTTTGCCAGAGAATAACGCATAGAACGCAATTCTTCGAATAATTCCCGGCTTTTATCCGTAAGATTTCCGGAAATCTCTCCCTTTCTATGAGACGCTTTCTTTCCACTTCCGGACTTTTTCTTTTCTGTAAGTTCTGACTTCTTGCAGCGAAGTTTCAATTCTCTTGATTCCAGTAATTCTTCTGACCGGTCTGTCAGTTTCAGAATCGCATAACGGTCTGCGCTCTGCTGAAGGTATCCGTGTTCAAGCAGTGTATAAACTACATCTTTCAGTCTCTGCTGTGGACATTTACTCTGTCTTCCATAAACGGAAAGTTCATTCATCCCTGCACTTCTGATCTTCGCTGTATTCGCTCCCGCCAGTGTGGAAAGGATCATTGTCATACCGTATCTCTGTCTGGATTCGCGCACACATTCAATTATATCTGCCGCAATCTCTCCGACATCAAGCTCAACAAATTCTTCCAGACAATTGGAACAATTTCCACAATGTTCTTCTGTCTCTTGTCCAAAATAATTCAATATGTATTTTCTAAGACACATGCTTGTCGTACAATAATTACTCATCTTACGCAGCCGGAGAACATCCTGTTCCCGAATCACCCGAAGTTCTTCTTCTGTGTATTCTCCAATCTGCTCTTTACTATCCAGCAGGAGCTGATTGATCATGATATCCTGCGGTGAATAGAAAAGGATACATTCTGCCGGTTCTCCGTCTCGTCCGGCTCTGCCTGCCTCCTGGTAATAATTTTCCATGCTCTGCGGCATATTATAATGAAGTACAAAACGGACATTGGACTTATCTATTCCCATTCCAAATGCATTCGTTGCGATCATAATCTCTATCCTGTCATAAATGAAATCTTCCTGACTTTCATTTCTTGCCTCTGTCCCCATTCCTGCGTGATATCTTCCGACAGAGAATCCGGCATTCTGCAATTCCAAATAGAGTTCATCTACATTTTTTCTTGTTGCACAGTAAATAATTCCACTGTCTTCTCTGTGCTGTGTAAGATATTCCTTAATTGCATCCTTCTTCCCACGCGCTGGTCTTACTTCGAAGTAAAGGTTCTCTCTGTCAAAACCGGATACATTTATATAAGGAGATTCAAGATCAAGTACTTCAAGAATGTCTTCTCTTACTTTCTGTGTTGCTGTTGCTGTGAATGCACTGACGACCGGGCGTCTTGGAAGCTGGCGGATGAATTCTGTGATCTTCACATAACTTGGGCGAAAATCCTGTCCCCACTGGGAAATACAGTGAGCCTCATCGATTGTCACCATGGAAAGTTCTGTATGACATGCAAAGTCCAGAAACCGTGGTGTCAACAAGCGTTCCGGAGCGACATAGATCATCTTATATCTGCCTGCCGCTGCCAGTTCTAATGCTTTTGTAATCTGCCGTTCTGTCAGTGCACTGTTAATATACGCTGCATGAACTCCTGCTTCATTCAGTGCCTTCACCTGATCGATCATCAATGAAATCAGCGGTGATACTACGATCGTGATCCCAGACATCAGAAGTGCCGGAACCTGATAACAAAGTGACTTTCCTGCTCCGGTCGGCATGATTGCCAGCACATCTCTTCCATTCAAAATCTGATCTACAATCTCCTCCTGTCCTTTACGGAAAGAATCGTATCCAAAAATTTCTTTTAATATCTGTGTTTTTCTACTGTTGCTTTCCATCTACTGATGCCTTTCACCTGTTGTTAACTTTCACTTCTAAAATCCAAACATTGCATTCAGTCTTTCCAGTCTTTCTTCAAATTCCGGATAAAACTGTGCTTCTTCCTCTGCCTGATAAGGCATTTGATAAAAGTTGCGGAGAACCACAACCGTCAGTACTTTCGCGTTCTGCTCATCAAGTTCTTTCATTCCTTCTTCACAGTTCTTAAGAAATGTATGCCATCTCCACACGAAATCTTCATATCTCTTCTGATCTGCAATTCCAAGCCACTTCTTAATCTTCACTTTACCACGTTCCTGCTTCTTACACTCATGCACCTGGATAAAATACTTGAATCCATTCTCCTCATAAATACGTCCAAGAGGGAACAAACGGCAGATTCCCGGTCTGTATCCATGAATAGAACATCTTCCATCTTTCAAGAACAGACAGGCTTCTTCCTCTCCTGCCATCTTTAAATTAGGAAGTACCATCCCGTCAACTACATTCAATTCCAGATAGTTTGCAAGCAGTGTATCAAAATTCTCTTTTTTTCCGAGTTGCAATCTCCACAGATCCATTGGATCCAATAGGATGGAATTTCCCATTCCCTGGCAGCATGCAGAGCAGCCTTCACAATCATGACAGTCCACCTTAACCATATCTCCGGAGGAATACAGACGTCCGTCTGAAATTTCATTAAGATCTACTTCGCGCTTCATTTTTCTATCTCCAATTTCTTCTGAATTTAATCGTGTTCTATTAGTATAATACAGATGGACTGTTGGTTGCAAGAGCTGTGTTGCTGTTCGCGGTTGGTTAACATAATTTACAAATGATACAAAAAAGTTGTTGATAGCACAGGAAACCGCACTATCATCGTGCGCCCCTGCTCATCAACAACTTTCTATTTCACATTATAAATGATTAATCAATCTTAATCCTCGTATCCGTTTGGATTCATGCTCTGCCATCTCCAGGAATCTTCACACATCTTGTTCAGATCTCTCTCAGCTACCCAGTGCAGTTCTTCCTTTGCCTTGGAAGCATCACAGTAACATGTAGCAATGTCTCCTGCACGGCGTGGCTTGATCTGGTAAGGGATCTCTTTTCCACAAGCTTTGGAGAATGCTTTCACCATGTCAAGTACGGAATATCCGTTTCCTGTTCCAAGATTATATACAGATACTCCTGCTTTCTCTTTCAGCTTCTCTACTGCGCGGACATGTCCAACTGCGAGATCGACTACGTGAATGTAATCACGTACACCTGTTCCGTCAGGTGTATCATAATCGTCTCCAAATACACCAAGACACTCAAGTTTACCGATTGCGACCTGTGTAATGTATGGAATCAAGTTGTTCGGAATTCCCTTTGGATCTTCTCCGATCAGTCCGCTCTCATGAGCTCCGATTGGATTGAAGTAACGAAGAAGTACGACATTCCACTCCGGATCTGCTGTATGAAGATCTGTCAGGATCTGCTCCAGCATCCATTTTGTCCATCCGTATGGGTTTGTACATGTTCCCTTCGGGCACTCTTCTGTGATCGGAATAAATGCCGGGTCACCATATACTGTTGCAGAAGAACTGAAGATGATATTCTTCACACCATGATTTCTCATTACATCACAGAGAACTAAAGTTCCGGCAATGTTATTCTCGTAGTATTCGAGTGGTTTAACAACGGATTCACCTACTGCCTTGAGTCCTGCGAAATGAATAACCGACTCGATCTCTTCTTTCTCAAAGATCTCGTTCATTGCTTCTTTGTCGCGGATATCTGCTTTATAGAACTTCAGGTCTTTTCCTGTGATCTGCTTTACTCTGTCTACTGCCTTCTCAGATGCATTGTAAAGGTTATCTGCGATTACAACATCATATCCTGCATTCAAAAGTTCTACACATGTGTGGCTTCCGATAAATCCGGCGCCTCCTGTTACTAAAATTGCCATTTTTAAAATCCTCCTTTGAGCTTTGACTGCTCAGGCTGCTGCCACTCACAGTAACTGTGTTCAGCAGCTTGCTTATCTTTGCTTTGTTGTCTCTGATTATAACACATCCACCACAAAAATCTTTATACGAATAGTTCCTCTTATGGTAAAAATGTTGCATAATCATTATGATTCACAAATTCTGTAACTGACAACACATAATCTAATCCCACAATTTCTGTGGATAAAGACCTTCGTCTTTCAAAGCCTGTACCGCTGCAACTACAACCGGCTTGTCCTCTTTGTATGTAACTCCATACCATTTATCTTCGGATTCAAGCACTCTTACGGTTGCTCTGCCCTCTGCCAGAAGGTCACTGACTACGGATGGCAGGAAGTACTCACATTTCATTGGATTCTCCTTAATACCTTTATCAAGGAATGCCGGGAATCCTGCTTTGATCTCATCTAAAATACTTCTTGTGAATCCCCACATATTCATGGATACAAGAGTATCTCCGTCGATAGTTGTCCATGTCTCTCCGTCGTCTTCTGAGAAGGCGATTCCACCGTCACGCTTCTCGATCTTTGTACGCTCTGTGATTCCAACCAGCTCTTTCGCCTCATTGAGTTCACATACGCCACGAGCAACATGTCCGTTATCTGTAACTGTATTCTTCAGACGATAACCTACCATTGTATAACGGTACTTATCATCATCTTCATGTGTTGTAAGGAATTCATAGATTGTCTCAAATGCATGACGTCCGTAATAATCGTCCGCGTTGATTACTGCAAATGGTCCATCCACCTCATCGATCGCACTTAAAACAGCATGTGCTGTTCCCCAAGGCTTTACACGTCCTTCCGGAACTTCGTAACCTTCCGGGAGATTGTTCAGATCCTGGAATACATACGCTACATCCATGATCTTCTCAATTCTCTTTCCAACAGCTTCTTTAAAATCTGCTTCATTTTCTTTCTTAATAATAAATACGACTTTCTCAAATCCTGCGCGTTTTGCATCAAAGATCGAGAAATCCATAATAATATGTCCTTCCTGATCTACCGGGTCAATCTGCTTCAGCCCGCCATATCTGCTTCCCATTCCTGCTGCCATAATGACCAGAACCGGTTTCTTCATAATGAAATCCTCCAAATATTTTTAAATATTATGTTGCCTGATGGCAATTACATTTCTATTGTATGACATATAGCTAAAAAAATCTAGATGAAAATCAAAGAAATACATGCACAAAAATCCATGCATTTCATCCCACTGAGATCATAAAATGCATGGATTTTCCTGACTGTCAGGTTATTTTACTGATGTTATCTCACATTAAATGCGTCATTCCCCGGATATACTGCGCTTGTTCCAAGTTCTTCCTCGATGCGGAGTAACTGATTATATTTCGCTACACGCTCCGAACGGCTCGGCGCTCCGGTCTTGATCTGGCAGGTATTCAGCGCTACTGCAAGATCTGCAATCGTTGTGTCCTCTGTCTCACCGGAACGGTGGGAAGAAATTGCTGTGTAACCTGCTTTGTGTGCCATCTTGATTGCTTCAAGAGTCTCAGATACAGACCCAATCTGATTCAGTTTGATCAGAATAGAATTTCCGCATCCAAGCTTAATTCCTTTCGCCAGTCTCTCTGTGTTTGTGACAAAAAGATCATCTCCAACCAGCTGAACTTTATCTCCCAGCTCTGCTGTCAGCTTTTTCCAGCCTTCCCAGTCTTCCTCATCAAGTGCATCTTCAATTGAGATGATCGGATATTTCTCTACCAGTTTCTTCCAATGATCAATGAGCTGTTCTGAAGTATAGACTGTTCCTGCCTTTGGAAGTTTATACTCTCCAACCGTTCCTGTCTTCCATTCTGATGATGCCGCATCCATTGCGATCTTGAAGTCTTTTCCAGGCTCATATCCGGCCTTCTTCACAGCCTCAAGAATTGTCTCGATTGCTTCTTCGTCTGATTTCAGTGCCGGGGCAAATCCACCCTCATCGCCTACAGATGTTGCAAGTCCTCTGTCTTTCAAGATTCCTGCAAGTGCATGGAATACCTCTGTACACCAGCGGATGCATTCTTTAAAAGACGGCGCTCCAACCGGCATGATCATGAACTCCTGCACATCCAGTCCAGAAGAAAGTGCATGACACCCGCCATTTACAATGTTCATCATTGGAACAGGAAGTCTGTTTCCATTCACTCCCCCAAGAAAACGGTACAGCGGAATCTCAAGTGCATCTGCTGCCGCTCTTGCACATGCGATTGAAACCGCAAGAATTGCATTTGCGCCAAGATTTGATTTATCTTTTGTTCCATCTGCCTGAATCATTGCCTGATCAATTGCATAAGTGTCTCCTGCATCCATTCCAACCAATGCACTGTTGATTGTTGTATTAATATTTTCTACTGCACGGGAAACACCTTTTCCACCGAATTTTGACTTGTCTCCATCACGAAGTTCAAGTGCCTCAAATTCTCCGGTAGAAGCACCACTTGGAGCTGCGCCTCTTGCTACAGTTCCATCTACAAGATGCACTTCCGCCTCAACCGTTGGATTTCCGCGCGAGTCGATAATTTCTCTTCCAATTACTTTTTCAATTTCCAGATAATTCATAGTTGTCCATCCTTTCTGAGGACTCCCTCGTCTGTGTTCAGGTATTACAGACAAAGGAGTATACATGATTTATTCACACAGTTAGTTTTCTCTAACCATATGTATTCTATCAAGTTTCTTTGCAAAACGCAATATTTCTACATGATAATGATTCTCATTTTACGGGCTTCTATATATTATCTGTATTTGCTATTATTTATATTCTTACTTTTTTATAAATACTCCCTCAGCTTCTCAACCTTCTCCATATCTGTCGCCCAGCTCGTAGCAAATCTGACTACCGTATGCTTCTCATCCGTCTTCTCCCAGAAGCTGACCCTGACATTCTTCTCAAGTTCTTTCAGCTTCTCATCTTCCATCTCAACAAAGATCTGGTTCGTCGGAGAATCAATATAGAAGTCATATCCTTTTTCTTTCAGGATTTCTTTTAGTCTCGCTGCTGTTGTGATTGCATTCTTACTGATTTTCATATACAGATCATCTGTAAATAACGTATCAAACTGAACACCAAGGAACCAGCCTTTGGCAAGCAGTGCTCCGTGCTGTTTGATCAGTGTCACAAAATGTCTCGGTGCATTTTCTTTTGTAAATACAACTGCCTCTCCGCAGAAGGCACCGACCTTTGTTCCACCAATATAGAAAATGTCACAGTATTCTGCAATATCTTCCATTGTCACATCTGTATCTTCTACTGCAAGACCGTATCCAAGACGTGCTCCATCAAGATACAGTGGAATATGGTACTGCTGACAGATATCAGAAAGCTCTGCGAGTTCGCCACGTGTATACAGTGTGCCATACTCTGTTGGGTGAGAGATGTAGACCATCCCTGGGAAAACCATGTGTTCATGATTCCCATCACTATAAAACTGATTCAAATAATCTGCCACATCTTTGGGCTGAATCTTTCCTTCCAGCTGCGGAAGGGTCAGTACTTTATGACCGGATGCTTCAATCGCACCCGCCTCGTGTGATGCAACATGACCTGTCTCAGCCGCGATAACGCCTTCATAGCTCTGGAGCACGGAATCAATTACTGTCTGATTTGTCTGTGTTCCTCCCACAAGGAAGTAAATGTCTGCCTCCGGGCATTTACATGCCTGACGGATCTTTTCCTTTGCGGATTCACAATATGAATCATTTCCGTATCCTGTAATTCCTTCTTTATTTACTTCTGCCAGTCTGCGCAGGATTTCCTCATGTGCGCCTTCTGAATAGTCATTTTCAAATGAAATCATTTTTTAGCTTTTCCTTTCTTTCTGAATGTTGCATTTTTATTTACAGTTCTTTTCTCTGGAGATTTCTTGCTCCTTGATTCATTTTTTGTTGTGATCTTCTTAGCAGTTCGTTTGTCAACGGTCTTCTTTTTTCTCACGCTGTATCCAAACGTTCCGATCTTTTTTCCAAGTCCAAGATATTCTCCATGGGAATATGCCAGAAGACCTGTCTTATTGAGTTCGAATTTGCCCTTCTCATCCATATAGGACTCGTCCACCTGAACCGCTTTCACTTCTGCAAGAAACATATGGTGACTTCCAAGTTTCTCAATTTTTGTCACTACACATTCAATATTGACCGGTGCTTCTTCAATGACCGGTGCGTAAGTAAGCTTCTCTGCCTTTTTCGCAGTCAGATGACACTCTTTCCATTTATCCACATCCCGGCCGGAGCGCACACCACAGTAATCAGTCGCATGGGCGAGCTGTTCGGTTGTCAGATTGATCACAAACTCTCCGCTCTCTTCAATCATATGATACGAATATCTTTCCGGTCTTACGGAAATGTATACCATCGCCGGATTTGTACATACAGTTCCTGTCCATGCAACGGTAAAAATGTTCGTATTTCCTTCTTTATCTGCCGTACTTACCATAACTGCCGGAAGCGGGTAGACCATATTACCGGCTTTCCATACCTGTTTCGCCATTTCTCTTTCCTCCTGAAAACCGTCCCCTGTTACGGAGACGGTTCTGACTTTCTATTTGAAAATATCTTGGGCTTCTTACTGCTGCAGTGCTGATACAAGTGCCGGAACGAGCTGTTTCTTACGTGATACGACACCTTTGAGCATCAGTTTCTGTGCATTATCTTCCAAATCATAAGCTCCGATAATCTTTTCTCTTGCTTCATTACCACTGCAGATCAGTTCAGAAGATTCTGTAATAATATTTGTCAGCATAAAGAAAATCATATCCAGACTGTGATTTTGTCTTGTCTTTTCCATCTCCGGAAGTACTGTTGCCTTAATCTCTTCAAGCTCTTCTTCACTCATTGAATTCACCTGACCAACACCAAATACCGTATCATTCACTGTAAACTGTTTGAAATCAAGGAAGAGAATCTCCTCGGCTGTCTTTCCTTTGAGGTTGCTTCCTGCCTTGAACATCGCCTGTGCAAGTTTCTCTATATTGATCCCGGCAATCTCTGCAAGCCTTTTCGCTGTGCTTTCATCAAGTGGTGTACAAGTTGGGGAACGGAACATCAATGTATCGGAAATGATCGCGGAACAAAGAAGTCCTGCATTCACCGGATCTATTTCGACACCATTTTCCTCGTACATCTGAGATACAATTGTTGCTGTACATCCAACCGGCTGATTTCTGAAAAATACAGGTCCGATCGTCTCGATACTGCTCAATCTGTGGTGATCAATAATCTCCTGGACATCTGCCTCTTCCACTCCGTCTACTGCCTGGTTCTTCTCATTATGATCGACAAGAATCACCTGTTTCTTACTGACATTGAGAAGTCTTCGTCTGGAAACAAGGCCTAAGAACTTTCCATCTTCATCTACAACAGGGAAGTCACGGAAACGCTTGCGTGCCATCACTTCTTTCACATCATCTACATAATCATTCTTGCGGAATGTTACGAGTTGATCCTTTGTCATGAAAGATCTTACCGGAATACTCTGGCTGATATGCTGTGCTGCCGTAAATGTATCATGCTGTGTCCAGATGACGACAATTTCTTTTGCCTCTGCCTGACGCAGAATATCTTCTGAGATCGGATCATTCTGGCAGACTACCATACAGCTTGCATCCAGATCAACTGCACACTGCTGTGCATCAATTCGATCCCCAATGATAACAAGATCATCTTTCTCGATAAAGCTTGTCATCAACTCTTTGCTTGATGCTGCAACAGTTACTTTTCCTTTATAAAAATAACCATGTCCATTTCCTGTTAAAATTTCACCTTCTACTGCCGCTGCAATATTACGGTACTGTGTTCTTGCCTTCGCAAGCATTGTGTTATCATAGACTTCCATATAAGATTTCGCAATATCACCCTTTGTGATCACACCTTCCAGCACACCATTACGTGTGATCGGAATCGTATGAGTATTCATCTCTGACATCTTTTCCCATGCTGTACGGATTGAGAGGCTTCCCTGAATTTCCTGACTTTCTTTCAATTCCACATTTTTAATCTGTTCTCTAAGATCAGAAAGCAATAACGGAACTTTTACGCCAAAGTGTTCCAGTACATATTGTGTCTCCTCATTAAGCTGCCCTGCACGACGAGGCTCATACGTTTCTCCGGTAATCTTTGTCTTAAGATTTGCATAAGCAATTGCTGTACAAATAGAATCTGTATCCGGATTCTTATGACCTACAACATACACCTTTTTATTCTCAGCCATTTTTCTATCTCTCCTTCTCAAATTTATCTCTTATTTACTTTTACACTCACATCAATTTATCTCTGTATTCTGTCATCTTACATGAACAGCTTCTTCATTAAGTATTAAACCTGACAATTTACTATTCAATAAGTAGAGTAACATTTTTTTTCTATTAATCCAACCGCATTTTTCATTTTCTTCACGGATTTTGGCTCTTTTGTTGTATTTTTTCTCATACATATGTTATACTTTTGATTAACGAGAAAAAGAAAATGAGGTGCTTTTAATGAGCGAAGAAATGAAAGAATTACAGACAAATGAAGTAACAGAAACAATGGCAGACTATGAAGATCATTTCGATGATGCGAATCCATGGAACAGAGTCCAGGATTATATGGATAAGAAAACTGTTCTTCCTGTTAAAATTGAAGGTGTTGTCAACGGTGGCGTAATTGTAATGGTAGAAGGACTTCGCGGATTCGTTCCGGCTTCTAAGCTGTCCCTTTCCTATATTGAGAATCTGGAAGATTATCTTCTCAAGGATATCGAAGTACAGGTGATCGATGTTGACCAGGCGAATAATCGTCTTGTCCTTTCTGCACGTGAGCTTCTGAAGGAAAAAGAAAAAGCAGCACGTGATGCACAAATTGCAAGTATGAAGGTTGGAACTGTTCTGAAAGGAACTGTAGAAACACTTCAGAACTATGGAGCATTTGTAAAGTTGGAGAACGGACTTTCCGGTCTGGTTCACGTTTCACAGATCTCCCAGAAGCGTGTAAAAATGCCTTCTGATGTTCTCACAGTTGGCGATGAAGTTGAAGTGAAAGTCATCGGTATCAAAGATGGCAAGATCAGCCTTAGCATGAAAGCTCTCGAAGAAGACAAAGAGAAGGCTGAAGAGAAAGCTGAAAAGGTTGTGATCCCGAAAGCAGAAGATATCGGAACAAACCTTGGAGATCTCTTTAAAAATATCCAGTTATAGAAATTGGTGCTGTGATCCTGTTCAGATTGATAATCTGCGTAATTGGCAGCATGATACAGAAAAAGTCCCTTTCAGAAGTTTATTTCTTCTGAAGGGACTTTTCTATTTTCATAGTTTCAATAATTCAGCATATTTATTATGCACAAACATTCTCCAGAATCTCTTCCAGCGCATTCTTACTGCTGGTGTGACAACGAATCACATCCGCATTGCATCTGCCGGCTTCTTCTACTGCACAGCGAACCATTTTATGGGATACTGTGTTTGTAAAAAGAACGATCAGATCAGGACTTCCAATCTGTTTGCTTAAGCTTGCTGACATCTGGGTGAAGATCTTCGCCTTACAATTAAACTGTTTACAGACTTTCTTATACTGACATACCATTCTGTCATGTCCTCCAATGATTACTACACTCATACTGAATTACCTCCTGAAATCTGAATCTGATTGTCTATTACTTTACCTATTCTTTTCCTGTATGTTTTATGAATTCATTTCCACATATCTTCCTTGTTCGTTAGTTGTGCCTAACCTATGTATTTACTATACTATAATGAAAACGTAATATCAATATCATTTACTGATAATGTTTCTCATTAGAATAAAGAATGTGCCTTGGCACCTTCTTGCGCCTGCGGCGGTCGCTTGCGACACCTACCTTGTACGCCGCAGTGCGCATCCTGAGCGGAGCGTTTTTTATATGTTAGGAAAGAACTTTCCTAACATATAAAAAAGAACTACCGGGACAAACCTCTACAAAAGTTAATCCCGGCAGTTCTTTTTCTTGCCTTTTTTATTTTATGTTGTTTCACTCAAGATTGCTGTTCACAGTAACTACTCAAGTTCTGTTCTTTTATTTTCATCCAGCAGATTCTTCATACTTCCAAGGCTTATCATCAATGTAGACGCATTGTGCAAAAGTGCAGATACTGTCGGCTGGACAATTCCTGTCACGCCAAGCAGAATCAGTCCTGAATTGATTCCGACGATATTTCTGTAATTCTTATGTATCCGCTTCATCATGGCATTTGCCAAAAGTTTCAGCGTCACAACTTCACGCAGGTCATCTGCCGCAATCGTGATATCTGCAATCTCTCTTGCAATCTCTGCGCCGTCACTGATCGCAATTCCCGCATCCGCCGCTGAAAGAGCAGGTGAATCATTGATCCCATCACCGATCATAATTACTTTTCTTCCTTCTGCTTTTTCTTTCTCAACGAAATTCGCTTTATCTTCCGGAAGAACCTCAGCATAATATTCATCAACGCCAACGCGTTTCGCAATTGCCGCCGCTGTACGCTCACTGTCACCTGTCATCATAACAACTTTACGGATACCGGCTTTCTTCAGATCATGAACCATTTCTGTTGCCTCTTCACGAAGTGGGTCTTCAATGCAGATAACTGCAACAAGTTGTTTCTCAATTGCCAGATACAGATGAGAGTATTCTGGTTTTAATGAATCGTATCTATCCTGATATTCGGATGGAATCATACATCTTTCATCTTCGAAAATGAAATGACTGCTTCCGATCAGAACCTTTTTATCATCAATAGAGGAAGAGATTCCATGTGCCACAACATATTCTACCTTTGAGTGCATTTCTTCATGAGACAACTGTCTTTCTTTCGCTGCATCTACAACGGCCTTTGCCATAGAATGAGGAAAATGTTCTTCCAGACATGCTGCAATACGAAGCAGATCATTTTCTGAGTATTCACTGAAAGCAACAATCTCTTTCACTGTCGGCGTTGCCTTTGTCAATGTTCCTGTCTTATCGAAAACGATTGTATCTGCATCGGCCACGGCCTCTAAGAACTTACCACCCTTTACTGTGATATTGTTCTCGCCTGCCTCACGGATTGCCGAAAGTACAGTGATCGGCATCGCAAGCTTCAATGCACAGGAGAAATCTACCATCAGAACAGACAGTGTCTTCGTAATATTTCTTGTCAAAAGCCAGACTGCACCTGTCCCCAGTAATGTATATGGAACAAGTCTATCTGCAAGATGTTCTGCCTTACCTTCTACAGAAGACTTCAGTTTTTCAGAATCCTCGATCATTGTCACAATCTTTTCAAATCTGGTAGAGCCTGATACCGCTTTGACAAGAACTTCAATCTCACCTTCTTCGAGAACTGTTCCGGCGAAAACAGACTGTCCTACACTTCTTCTTACAGGAAGTGACTCACCTGTAAGAGATGCCTGATTGATCATTCCTTCACCAGTAACTACTTCCCCATCAAACGGGATCACATTTCCCATACGGATCACAACATGGTCTCCCGGCTCAATATCTGATGATTTTACAAGAATCTCCTGTTCATTTCTCTTCAGCCACACTTTATTGACATTCAGTGACATACTGCGCGCAAGATCTCCGACAGACTTTTTATGCGTCCATTCTTCTATGATCTCACCAATTCCAAGCAGGAACATGACAGATCCAGCTGTAGCATAATCTCTACGGAATACGGAAACGCTGATTGCTGTAGCATCCAGGACAGGAACCTCTATCTTACCATGCATCAGGCAACGGATTCCGTGCCAGATATATTTCACTGATTTTACAGATGTAATCACTGCACGGATCGGCATTGGAAGGAATAACTTACTTCCATAATGAAGAACTGTCTTCATGACCAGCTTTTCCTGATAAACAGCATTCAGCTCTCTTCCAGAACCTGCAGCAACATGTTCCGGAAGAATTGCATTTTCATAAGAAAACTGCTTCAATAAATTCAAGACCTCTTCCTTATCTCCAACATAACAGATCACAGCATCTGCGGTGCGTTCATATACTTTTACATCTGTTACATTCTTCTGATTGGAGAGAAACCAAGATAGAGTATCCGCCTCCGTATATGTCATCCTTTTCTGGACAACATGGATACGAAGGCGGCCATTGATCTCATGCTTTACAATAAATTTCATAGAGATTTAAACTTCTTCCTCTTTGAAATCCTGCGCACCTATATTCTCTTCCTGAGTTTCTGTCTCTTCTGCTTCTTCTGCTTCGTAGACAGCCTCAGCCTCTTTTGCTGCACGTGACTCATTGATCTGCTGAGCCTCTGCAAGGATATCTTCTGCATTCTCCTGAACAGTTGTTGCTGTCTTCATCACACAGTCTTTTGCTCTTAAAACTGCTGCTGTACAGTTTGTGTAAACTTTCTTTGCATCATCACTTGCAAGAATTTTCACTCCCGCTGTTCCGAAAAGAACACCTCCTGCAAAGATTCCTGCTTTTTTCAATTTAAATATATCCCACATTGTATAAAACCTCCTAAAATTTTTATACATCATATCAACTCACTATGCAGATAGTCAATTCTAACTGCATTTGTCGATAAATTTTATCGTTTATTATCCGGTAATTTAATTGATGTTACTTTTTGATCTTTTACATAACCGCAATGTTTCAGTCCTTCGCGGATCACCTTGTTCCATCCTGTTTCCGTAAGTTTAAAGATCGTATCATCATCCAGCATGATGATACATCCCCCATCTTCCGGACAATCCTGCGCACAATCAACTTTATACATATTTTTTCTGTTGATTGCTCCGATTTCTTCTAATGCATTGATCATTCTGTAAACAGTTGCCACACCGATCTTTTCATCTGCCTGGGATGCCTTATAAAAGATTTCTTTACAGCTTGAGCATTCATTTTCCAAAATAATATCAATCAACATCTTACGCTGTTTTGTGATCCGGCATCCGTTTTCTTTTAATTTTTCAATAATCTGCTCTTTCTTACTCACGGTACACCTCCTGCTTTCTGGTCTTCGCTGTATCAGTTACTTCGCCATCTCACAGAGTTTCACTCTCATGAGATAGAGGTGACCTCATAACCTGCATTTTTTACTGCATTTTTTAAATCTGCCTGATCAATTTCTCTGTCGTAGGAAACTTCTGCACTATTTTCCTTCAAACTCACCTTTGCAGTAACACCATCCAATCCATTCAATGCATTTGTTACGGTATTCGCACAATGCTCGCAGTGCATTCCTGAAATCTTCAACGTTTTTCTGCCAATCACCGGACCGTCTAAAAACTTTGTTTTTGCTTTCTTGTTGCTTCCTGAACCGCCTCCGCAACAAGGACCTTCTCCTTTAAAATGTTTGATTGATCCTTTCAGAGCCAGTCCGAGCAATATGATTACAATTAATACAATAATAATATCTGCCATTTTGCAATTCCTCTTTTAATCTTCTTTCTCTTCTCTATTTTCTCTCCATTTCTTAACCCACAGATAAATCTGATAGATGGATACACCTACAAGGTAAATCAAAAGGAATGCACCGAATGCGTAAAACATAGAACCTGTTGAATTTCCCATTCTAATCACCTTTTACTTTTTCTTTGTATATTGAGATTTTCCAGCTGCCGCACTGCATCCACCGCAGCTGCCACAGTTGCCGCTGCACCCGGCGCATCCGACATGTTTCCCTTCTTTATGGTTCTTATATCCTTTATAAATGAGAAAAATACAATATCCGATTATCAAAATTATTATTACAATATTTGCTATCATTGTCTTCAACACCTCGCTTTTTCTCTAATTATAACAGAGAGCCGGATACATTTCCTGCACCCAGCTCCATTTTATTCAAGAACACTTCCGCATTCTTGCTTTTTTCATATTACGCTGCCTGCACAGAACGTTTTGAGTATACTTTCTGATCTTTGTACGGATCTGGTCTGAAGAGCATGAACAGAAGGAAGATCAATAAGATAAATCCTACTGCTGTACCTACGCCAAATGCTCCGCCTGTTACGAAAGATCCTACCTGGTATACGATCAGGCAAACAACATAAGCAAATACATTCTGGAACAGGATTGCAAACCAGAACCATTTTCTGGACTGCATCTGCTGTGCCATTGTCGCGATTGCTGCAAGACAAGGTGAGTCAAGCAGGTTGAACAGAAGGAATGTAAATGCTGCAATTGTTGACGGGAACCAGGAAGCAACTCCCTGCGCTACTGTCACTGCGTCTTCTGTATCTCCGGACACATTTGCAAGAACTCCCATTGTAGAAACGATTGCTTCTTTCGCTGTAAATCCTGAGATAGATGCTGCTACAGGCTGCCACTCACCAAATCCAAGTGGTGCGAACAGTGGAGCGATCACTCCGCCGATTGCTGCCATCAAGCTGTCTGCGCTGTCTTCTACAAGTCCAAATCCATCTGCTGTAAATCCGAATCCTCCAAGGAACCACATTACTACGCATGCAAGGAACAGGATTGTTCCGGCTTTGATGATGAATCCTTTCAGTCTCTCCCAAACATGAAGGAGAACTGTCTTAGCCTGTGGAATATGGTACTGTGGAAGCTCCATTACGAACGGGGCCGGTTTTCCTGAGAAAGGTTTTGTCTTCTTCAGGATGATTGCAGAAACAAGTACTGCAACGATTCCTACAAAGTACATCAATGGTGCAATGAAGGAGCTCTCCTGATATCCTGCTACTTCACCGGCAATAACTCCACCCATCATAGCAATAACCGGAAGTTTTGCTCCACATGGGATAAATGTTGCTGTCATGATTGTAAGACGTCTGTCGTTGTCCTGCTCAATTGTCTTAGAAGCCATGATTCCAGGGATTCCACATCCTGAAGAAATCAGAAGCGGAATAAAGCTCTTACCTGAAAGTCCGAAATGTCTGAACACACGGTCCATGACGAATGCGATACGTACCATGTATCCACAGTCTTCAAGAATAGACAGGAAAAGGAACAGGATTGCCATCTGTGGAACAAATCCAAGTACTGCTCCAAGTCCGCCGATGATACCATCCACTACAAGTCCGTTGATCAGATCACTTGCTCCGACATTTGTAAGGAATCCTCCAACTGCCTCCTGAATGGCTACAACGAATGTATCATTCGTCCAGTCTGTTACAAATGTACCTACTGTTGTGACAGATATGTAATATACAAGCCACATAACTGCAATGAAAATCGGAATACCGAGGATACGGTTTGTAACGATACGGTCAATTTTATCCGATGTTGTCAGTTTTTCTTTTGCTTTTTTAACAGTAGTTCCTACAATTTTCTGAATAAACTGATAACGTCCGTCAGTTACAATACTTTCCATATCGTCATCATGTTTCTTTTCCAGTTTTGCTCTTTCATCTTCAACAACTGCTTTTGCTGCACCTGAGAGCTTTATCTGATCTACAACTTTGCTGTCATTTTCAAGGAACTTTACAGCGTACCATCTTTTTTTATCTTCTGTAATTGTATCAGGAAGGATTTCCTTTACACTTTCTACAGCAGCTTCTATATCTTTTGCAAAGATCTCACCAGGAAGTTTTACTTCCTTCTGCTTTGCAACTTTGATTGCTTCATCGATCAGTTCATCCAGACCTTTCTGCTTCAATGCTGAAATCTCAACAATTGGGCATCCGATCAGCATGGAAAGACGTTTTACATCAATCTTAATACCTCTCTTAGCGAGAAGATCGCACATGTTCAATGCGATTACAACCGGTACTCCTGTCTCAACCAGCTGTGTTGTAAGATACAGGTTACGTTCAATGTTTGTTGCATCAACAAGATCGACGATTACATCCGGGTTCTCATTCAGAACATAATCACGGCTGACAACCTCTTCAAGTGTATATGGAGAAAGGGAATAGATTCCCGGAAGGTCAGTTACTGTAACGTCTTCCTTTTTGTATTTCTTATTCTTGATCTTACCTTCTTTTTTCTCTACCGTTACTCCCGGCCAGTTTCCAACATACTGGTTCGCTCCTGTAAGAGCATTAAACAGTGTTGTCTTACCGCAGTTCGGGTTTCCTGCAAGTGCAATTGTGATTGCCATTACTCTCTTTGCCTCCTTAAATTCTAGAATCTCTCATCAGGTTTTTTGTATCTGTAGGCTTATTTAACCTCTACACACTGTGCATCTGCCTTTCTGACAGTAAGCTCGTATCCACGAACTGTAATTTCAACCGGATCACCAAGTGGTGCAACTTTTCTGATAAAAAGTTCACTTCCTTTTGTTATTCCCATATCCATAATACGGCGTTTGTAAGCACTGTCTCCTTCGATTTTTGTAACTACAACAGTAGTTCCTACTTTTGCATCACCTAAAGTCATAACACATACTCCTTCCTTACTTTACTCATCACTTTTTCAGCGTCTCGATCAGATCATAATATGGCGCGCCATATCGGCATTTACTGCTACTCTCGAATCTTTAATATTAACAATAACGTTACCGCCAATGGCAGAAAGTACGATTACTTCTGCTCCCGGTACAAATCCAAGATTCGCAAGAAAACGCTTTGTCTCATCATTTCCGCTTACTCTTTTAATTGTATTGGCTTCGCCAATGTTGGCCATTGTAAGTGGCATAATCTCACGCTTCTTTCTTAAATGATATTAGAATCCATTCTCATTTGATATAGATTATTAAAAACAGTTGAGATTGATAATTTTTTTCATTTTCTCTTCTGTTCGTAAGTTAGTATATGCTAATCTCTATTAGTTGTCAATGACTAATTTATATTTTTTTAATTTTTCTGTTCCGTGTAAATCGGAATTGGGGAATCAAAATTTGTCTGGCAAATCATTTGCTGTAGGGAATAAATTATGATATACTAAGCAAAGACATGAAAATTCACTGTAAATAGTGATACAGATAAATTATAATTTATATAGAGGAGGCCATTACCTATGCATGTAAATGAATCATCTGAAAATTATCTGGAGACAATCCTCATGTTAAGCAAGAAGCTTCCTGTCGTACGTGCCGTCGACATTGCAACAGAGCTTAACTTTAAGAAATCAAGTGTCAGTGTAGCAATGAAAAAGCTCAGAGAAAGCGAACACATTATTGTATCTCGTGAGGGCTATATTACATTAACAGAATCCGGACAGGCGATTGCTGACATGATATATGAGCGTCACACTCTTCTCTCTTCCTGGCTTGAGAGACTCGGTGTTGACCCACAGATTGCCGCTGATGATGCTTGTCGTATGGAGCATGTGATCAGTGAGGAAAGTTTCAATGCGATCAAGAAGCATATTGTTTCTCATTCTTAAAACGAAAAAGCACTAACAGAAGAGTGATATCTCTTCTGTTAGTGCTTTTTTCTTACTTTTACTTATCGTTATAATGATACCTACATGCTAAACATACAAACGGAGTTGGTGGGATTCGAAGGAACCGTGAATTTTCCACAATTCCTTTGAAATCAAGGCTTTTTGGAGTCAGACAGAGCAAGCGTGACAACTTCGTGACACCATACAACATATAGAACCAAACATGGAAAGGAGAATTTCCAATACACCTGTTAATGAAAATAATGATTTAAGTATATCACTCTTTTTTTGATATTTTTAAATGATTATTTTCACAGCCAATACAATCCCACAGAAGCTCGTATAATCTATATTACTACATAGTAGGCATATTTTTCATCAATCAATATCAAAAGTCCTTTAGACGGACAAATACAGGCTTCACAGAGGTATTCTGTAACAGGCTTATAGAGGTATCCAGTGATATAATAAAATAGTTGTAAATATCAATGTAATTCAATGAATATTCAGAATATTTCAAGGAAATTTGACTTCTATCACTAATAGGTTTATAATGTATTTATAAGTTAAGTTGACTGTTCAAGTTAATAAAATACATATATATTATTATATAAATATAATATTATTAAAATACATATTTCTTATATGTTAAATCAAATCAGACGTTGCACAGTTCGTGCAAAATATTTCAACCAAACAAGAAGATAAAATGAATATTGAAATAATTGTTTTTGGAGTCCGTGTGGTGCGTTTCTCTATTGTTATAATCTGTCATGGTTATGCGTAAAAGGAGCATATGAAATAGAAACCTAAGAAAGCCATGCTAATGTTTGTGAGTATTGTTCGCTCTCATTTACTATGTAGAAAAGACCTAGGCACAGGAAGTTCCAACCACATTCTTCCTTTTGCTATAGGTCTTTTTTTTATTGCAGAAATAGGAGGAACAAAACAATTTATGAGCAGAAAGAAAAAAAATAGAGTTTATGTCGGTTTAGATGGACTGGACATAAAAGTGAATACGACAAAGATTTTAGAACAAAACTATTATATTTTTTATAACAAAAACAATGATGAAATAGGACATTTACAAGCTGTGAAAGATGGGTATTTATTACATTTGTGTTTACCAAGGGTATTGAGAAATGATAACACAATTCCATTTTGCAAAGAAGATTTCAAACATATTGAAAATGTTTTAGCGTGCGTGCAAACACAATTAGAAAGCCTATTCGGTAATGATATCTATGAAACAATGGTGCGTACTGCGGAAGTAAATGCCACAGCGGAGCTTTCAAACGTAACAAAAACAGCTCCAATGCTAAAGTTACTTGCCACAATTCTTTTGACAAAAGGCGAAAAACTATTTATTTGTGCGACAGGAGAGAAAACAGGAAAACGTTATGAAGCTGTGAAGTGCTTATGTTCTGGGCAACAGATTGAATCGATAAAAACAGCACAGTTGTCAAATTCAAGAGTGAAATTAAAGTTATATGACAAGTCAAAAGAAAAAAATATAACAGACAAAGGATTGCTACGAATTGAGTTCATTTATTCATCCAGAGGATTAAAAGTAGCCAGAACAGGAAAAACGCTTGCAGAGTTCTTAAAACCAGATTCCATCCTATCTCTTTTAAGTTGGTATCGAAAAGACTATAAAGAACTGTTAATTGACTGTTACTGGAATAACACAGACAGATATGATTTGAATGACGAATACAATGTGCCAGTGTATGAAGAAATGATAACAATAATTTACAATGACTTAGTTTCACATGATGGACAACCTTTGTCAGTAGCGTTAATAAACAAGAATCTTATAGAGATTGACTATGAACTATTTAAAAGAGCTTGCAAGAGGTATTATCCAAAGTTGAATAGCGCACAAAAAGCATGGGCGAGAGTACAAAAGTCTGGTGAAATACAAGTAAACATTGGTGTGATTGATGAATTTGTTTCAATTAGCAAGCAGATTATCAGTGGTTAAAAAGCGGACGTTGGTGTCCGTTCTCGTACATACGTAACATAGAAAAAACGTTGAAAACACGCATGTTCTCTTAAAATTCAATCAATCTAAAGAAAGGACATACACCCATATAACACAACAGGAAAGGGGTGATACATTGGAAACAAAACAAAGAGGTAGACCGAACATTTGTAGGGGAACAAAACAAAGGAAACAAGACTTTAATAGTAAACTGAAAGCATACTCCCCTACTGCTCTTGATAATGTAATTAAAATAGCTGAAAGTTCTTTCAGTGCTGAAACAAAACTAAAGGCTAACATCTTTCTTATTGAAAAAGTAGTAGGAAAAAATTATTCAGTGTTAGAACATGACAATAAAACAGAACAGAACAAACAAACTCATGTAACACTGCAAATTATAGAACCCAAACGAAATATAGATATAAATGATATAGAAAATGAGATAACGAAAGAACTCACAAATAACATAGATAATGACGATTCTGAACCATGGGAAGCATGGGGAGAGGATATATATAGACCCTAGGAAATATACACCTAGATATTAAAAGTCCTTTAAACAGGCAAATACGAGCTTGTGGGGGCATAATATGAAAGGAGAATTTAAGAATGTATTTTAATAATTCAAATGATAGACGCAACAAAACAATGGCAGATATGGAAAGACAGCAAGAAAGACTGGTTAGAACCTATAACAGTGTATTCAATGCAATTTCAAACATGAAAACCGCTAAAGAGTACCTCGCAACAAGAAATCTGTTAAATGCTTTTTCATCAGAAGAAGGCGTAAACACGGTTGACGTGTACAAACTCCGTAAAATGCTTGACCAGAAAGTCACAGAACTACTTGAAGCAAACGAGAAACAAATGGAAATAAAGCAAACACAGATTGCAGAGATTAGAGCCATTCGTATTGAAGAAAGCACAGAGCAGTTGAAGAAATTGGAACTAGAAAGTAACAGTATTTTATATTCTTATATGTCAGAATTACACGCTAATGGCATTCAAGAGAACAGTGACCGCAGAAGGATTGGTAACTATTGTGTCAATCCTACAAGGGTACAGGCTATAGCATTGCAGAAACTCTGCTCACTTCCACAGTATAGCGGTTTGTTCACCGAACGACAGAGAAAAGTAATTGTAGAAAATGCAAAGAATCCAGATATTGTGAAGCATGAGCAATCCATAAAGCCTCTTTTAGAGCAGAAACAGGCAGAACTAAGCAAGTTGTACATGGAAGGATTCCAATTACGCCACATACAGAAACAAGTATCTAATGATTTAAAAAAATCTATGAGGAGGGATAACATATGAAAAAAGTTGTTACATCAGAAGAACTGTCAAGAACGGCAAAGAGAGTTGCACAATCAAAAAGATTTAAAAGTCTGCAACAAAGAAAGGACTATGTTATGAATGAACTGCCAGAGTGTCCACCACTACTCTGTATTAACGAACTGGCAAGCAAAACACGGCTACCATATCAGTTATTAAGAAGAATAATTGTTGAGGAAAACAAAATTCCATATGTAAAGATTAGCAACAAGTATTATGTTAATTACAATCATGTTCTGAGGTACATGGATGAATTAAGCTAGGGAGGGCAAGTAAATGGAAAACAAAAAGAAATTTACAGAAAAGGAAGTATATGAGATTGCAGTAGATGCCTACAAACAAACGCACAAGCTGTCATATCTTCTACTACATAGAGCATTGAAGAGTGTTTTAAAAAAATTACCAGAAGAATGTGTTATTTATCTTTTGATGCAAGAAATGAGCATGGTAGAACACAAAACAAAGATATGAATTGTATAGACAATTTCTTGGGAACATTCAAAACAGAACATATTTTACAGTAAAACAGAACAGAATAGCAACCATGGCAAGATTATTTGTATAGAATTGTTTGTAATTTGTGCTAGTTCTATGTTACAAATACTTATTTGTCATATAGACTGAAACAAACAATCTTGCCATAACAAACAGATAAGGAGAACATGCCAATGATAGATTTTAGATAAGATAAGAGGATTTATATATTATGACACTTAATTTTACTGAACTTCTCAATATTGTTGCTTGCGCTTCTAGTTGTTCTAATAGTATGATAAATACAACAGGTGTACTGGAAAGTACAGACAACATGAAAAAAATGGAGATTTTAGCAAAGTACGGACATTTCATAAAACATTATGGAACTGGAAAAGACAGTTACTATTATTTCCGTATTCCAGACAAAACAATCAAAGGGGGTGCGTTTCGTAGGAAGAAAACAACCAGAGAAGAAATAGAATCTGCATTATGTGATTACTATTTTAAAAAGGAAAAAGAACAACTCAAGTCTTTGCAAGATAATAACATGACCTTTGAACAGCTATTCTATGAGTTCATGGAACATAAGAAAGAAAAAGTTAGTGCAGGAACAATAAGGCGAATGTTATTCGATTGGAAAAAGTATTATAAAACAAATCCAGATTTCATTCAAAAACCATATAAGGACATTACACCTATCGACGTGGATGATTTCCTAAATAACATAGTGAACACAACAGAAATCAAAGACAAGGCATTCTGCAATATGTGTGGAATCCTAAAACAAACTTTTGGTTATGCAGTATCAGCAAGATATATTTCAGCAAATGAGAATCCATACAGAGTTGAAGTAAATCGAAAGAAGATTATTCCAACTAGGAAGAAAGCAAGTACACAGGAAGTATATAACAATTCTGAAAAACAATTACTACTTAATGAAATGAATCGCAGATTGCAAAACAATCCGACCAATACATGTATACTTGCTATAATGCTTGATTTTGAACTAGGAACACGTAGAGGGGAAATACTTGCTATTAAGAATTCAGATATAAAGAATGGTGAAATACATATTCACAGGCAGGTTGTAGAAGATTTTGATATATCTAATTTAGACAGTCTGAAACGTATCGGATACCATGCAGTAGAATATACTAAATCAGATGCAGGAGACAGATATATCCCACTAACACAAAAGGCGCAAGAGTATATAAAACAGATACAGCGGGTAAATAAAGAAACTGGTGAATCATATCAAGATTTCCTGTTTGTAAAAGATGGCTATATATTAAATCCTAATAGGCTGTATACTCTCCTTAAAGATGCCTGTAAGCGTTGTATTAAGATTCCTGTAAAGGGAACGCACAGAATCAGAAAGACCTTTGTTTCAACTTTAGTAAACAATGGAGTTCCAATAACAACAGCAAGCAGAATCGCAGGACATGCAGACGAACGAACAACAATAAAAAATTATCTGTTTGATACAAATAACGAGGAAGAAACAAAGAAAGCTATTTTAAATGCTTTAGGAGATAATCCAGAATCTAGTGTCACCACAACATATAGAAATGCAGAAAACGAAAACGTGACAAAACGTGACAGCAACATAATTTTATTTCCGAGCAATAAAAAAGCAGAAAACCCTTGTTTTAAAAGGATTTTCCACTAAACACACAAGCGGAGTTGGTGGGATTCGAACCCACGTGCCCCGGAGGGCTAACGCATTTCGAGTGCGCCCCGTTATGACCACTTCGATACAACTCCTTCTCTTGCATCTGCCAAAGCAGACACAAGAATAATTATAGCATTTTCCTCTGAAAAATCAAGGGAGAATTTGCTTATAGCTTTTCTCTTTCTTTCATAATCCAGTCAATCACCTGTTCCAATCCTTCTCCCGTTTTCGCGCTAACCGGAAGAACAACTGCATTTGGATTCAATTTCAAGATACGTTCCTTAGCAAGTTCAAAATCAAAATCAAAATACTCCAGAGTATCTATTTTATTGATCAGCACCAGATCACTTACCTGAAACATCAACGGATATTTCAGTGGTTTATCGTCTCCCTCAGGCACACTAAGAAGCATCACATTCTTATGTGCCCCAGTATCGAACTCTGCCGGACAGACAAGATTCCCGATATTTTCAAGAATTAACAGATCAAGGTTCTCTGTATCATATTCAAGCAGTGCGCGCGATACCATATCCGCATCAATATGACACAATCCGCAATTATGGATCTGAATGGATTCCACGCCTGTCAGATCTGCGACTCTCTGTGCATCTAGACTTGTCTCGATATCTACATCCATCTCACCAATTCTCAGCCGCTCTTTCATTCTGTTGATCAATGCACTTAATAATGTTGTTTTTCCACTCCCCGGTCCGGACATAACATTTAAAAATAGCGTCCCCTGGGCACTCATTTTCTCGCGGATTGCCTTTGAAGTAGCATCATTATCCGCAAATACACTTTCTTTTATCTCAATCACTCTGACGTTTCCCATGTTTTTATTCCCTTCTTTTATATATTATGCATTCATTTCCTGTATCTTTTCCAACAGATAATCAGCCAGTTCCCTTACGCCATCTCCTGTCTTCGCAGAAATATAAAAGATCTTAATCTGTGGATTCAATCTTCTTGCACATGCTTCAACATAGTCTTTTCGGAAATCAAAAACAGGTAATGCATCGATTTTGTTTATCACTAACACATCAGATACTTCATACATCAATGGATATTTTGCCGGTTTATCGTCTCCTTCCGGAACTGAAAGAATTGTCAGATTAAAGTTTGCGCCTGTATCAAACTCTGCCGGGCAAACAAGATTTCCAATATTCTCAAGTACAACAAAATCCAGCTCATCTCTGTCAAATGCTCTTATTCCTTGCCGTGTCATATCTGCATCTAAATGACACATTCCTCCTGTATGCAGCTGAATCGATGGAATTCCCGCCTCGATCAGTGTATTCGCATCTACATCAGAATCAATGTCTGCCTCCATCACACCCCACTTGATTTTCCCTTCAAAATACGGTTTCAATGCCAGAAGCGTGCTTGTCTTTCCACTTCCCGGACTGGACATCAAATTCATCAGACACGTTTTCTGTGCCTTTAATTCCTGACGTAACACCTGTGCATCTGCATTGTTGTCTTCAAGAATTGTTTCTTTTAATTCTATTACTTTTGCTTTTTCCATGCGTTCTCCCCTCGGTGTCGAACACCGCTATTATTTTCTTTTCATTATAACAAAAAGAAATAATTTTGTACATTTGTTTAGTCACTCATAAATTTTATCGTTACAAATATAATAAATACGTATATAATAGATATGATATCAAAAACAGGCTCTTCCTTCTTATCTATATTACTTTCTAAGGGGGACTCTCATGAACCACAATACACTCGTAATTGAAATCAAATCTACACTTGATAAACTTATTGCTGCCAGAACTAGTCTTGGTTATGATTACATTGTGTATGGATTACTCTTGATAAACGAGGATCAGACTCGTGTATCCAATATTACCAAAGCTTTGTACATCGATATTGCTGCCCATTATGAGACAAGCTGGTCTTGTGTAGAAAAAAACATCCGCAACACGGTCAATGCAATCTGGACTTCGGAAAATAAAACTATTCTTGAAATGATTTTCAACAGAACCTATATGGACAGAAAACCAACGAATAAAGAATTTTTTGAATATTTATACGATTTTATTTTCTTATCACAAGAAACCGTCCCGACCCAATCAGAAGAAAATGTATCTTCCATCCTCTGCCCTGTCTGTAACAATAAATGTCAGGTACTCGAAAGCATGCTTTCTTTTGTGGCAAAACGACTTCAACCTGAACCTGACTGCACGCATGTGTGAAATATAATAATCAATCCGTTTTTCAAAAAGGACCTCCCTTCAATCATCGGGAAGCCCTTTTTATATCTGAAATAATTATAATTTTTTACATTTCTTATAGTGTCTTTTTCATCTTCTTTGTGTTATAATTGTTAGTTGTAACTAACGTATACTACTCATTTCTAATATGTGTGAGTTTTATCTATCCTCTTTCAAACAAGGGAGACTGAAATAAGATAAACTCAATTCTCACACAAGACAGGAGGCTGACTATGTTTTTATCCTTAACCAATATCAAAAAATCTTTTGGACAAGGCGACAGCCGTGTGGAAGTCTTAAAAGGCATTGATCTATTGATTGAAAAAGGAGAATTCTGTGTTCTTCTTGGACCTTCCGGCTCGGGAAAATCCACTTTGCTGAATATCATCGGAGGTATTGACCGGGCAGACAGCGGGCAGATCACAATTGAAGGCGAATTGATGGAAAAAATGACTGCAAAACGTCTTAGTCAATACCGAAGAAAACATCTTGGATATGTTTTCCAAATGTATAATCTGATTCCCAATCTTACTGTGCGCGAAAATATTGAAGTCGGTGCTTACTTAAGTGATCACGCGTTAGATGTAGATGAACTTCTTGATACCCTTGGTCTTTCTGCACATCAGAAGAAGCTGCCGAATCAGCTCTCTGGTGGCCAGCAACAACGTACTGCCATTGGCAGGGCGATTGTAAAGAATCCGGATATTCTGCTCTGTGATGAACCAACCGGTGCGCTTGATTATAAAACGTCGAAAGAAATACTGAAGCTAATTGAAACGGTCAATCAAAAGTACGGTAATACAGTTGTAATGGTAACACACAATGATGCGATCAAAGATATGGCAGACCATGTTGTCCGAATTCGTGACGGTATGATACGAAAAAATTATCTGAACGATCATAAGGTCAGTGCCCAGGATCTTGACTGGTAAAGGAGGCAACAGACAATGAAAAATCCATTAAACAAACGTCTCCCCAGAGAATTCCGGAAAGACTTTGGTAAGTATCTTGTTATCTTCCTTCTTCTTGTAATAACCATCGGATTCGTCTCCGGATTTCTTGTTGCCGATGGCAGCATGATCAAAGCTTATAATGAAGGAATTGATAACTATAATACAGAGAACGGACATTTCCGTACTTCTGAAAAAATGAATGATGCGCAGATTCAGTCTGTGGAAGAAAATGGTATCCGTATCTATGACAATTTCTATCTGGAACAGGATTTAACAAATGGCAGCACAATGCGTATTTTTGCAAACAGGGAGCAGGTGAATCTTGCCTGCCTCATGGAAGGAGAATTTCCAAAAGCGGCAAATGAAATCGCCATCGACCGTATGTATGCTGACAACAATAAGATTTCCATCGGAGACACACTGAAAAGTGATACACAGAACTGGAAGGTAACCGGATTCATTGCTCTTCCGGATTACAGCTGTCTCTTTCAGAACAACAACGATTCCATGTTTGATTCTGTCAAATTCGGAATTGGAGTTGTAACGTCCGAAGCATTTGAATCATTGGATTCTCCACTTGTAAAATACTGCTATGCGTGGAAATACAACGATGAACCTACGACAGAGAAAGAAGAAAAAGAAGTATCTGATGATCTGATGAAAGCAATCAACAAGGAGGTTTCTCTGGAAGAATTCGTTCCGCGTTATCTCAACCAGGCAATCATATTTACCCGGGATGATATGGGAAGCGACCGCGCAATGATGATCGTATTTCTTTATATTGTAATTGCGATCATGGCGTTTGTCTTTGGCATTACGATCAGCAACACCATTGCAAAAGAGGCAAATGTCATTGGAACTCTTCTTGCCAGCGGCTACACCAGATATGAACTGATCCGCCATTATATGGCCATGCCGATCCTTGTCACACTGGTCGGTGCTTTGATTGGAAATGTTCTTGGCTATACGATCATGAAAGATATCTGCGCCGGCATGTATTACGGAAGCTACAGTCTACCAACTTATGTGACCGTATGGAACGCAGAAGCATTTCTGCTTACCACGATCATTCCAATCTTGCTAATGCTTCTCGTCAATTACACAGTACTTCGCAGAAGACTATCGCTTTCTCCTTTGAAGTTCCTCCGCAGAGACTTAAAGAGAAGGCAACAAAAGCATGCATTATCACTGAACAGAAGAATTCCATTTTTCAGTCGTTTCCGACTGCGTGTGATTTTCCAGAATGTCAGCAATTACCTTCTGCTGTTCCTCGGAATCTTATTTGCAAACCTTCTGTTGATGTTCGGTCTGCTCTTCCCTGCTGTACTCGATCATTATCAGACTGTTCTAAAAGATAATCTGCTTTGTAACTACCAGTACATTTTGCAGATACCGATCAACGCCATGGACGAAGATCATAAACTTGAAAGCCTTGTAAATATGCTCTATTTTCAGCACGAGGTAGAAACCGATAACCCTGATGCGGAGAAATTCAGCGCTTATTCACTGAAAACAACAGATAAGAAATATAAGGAAGAGGAAATCCTGCTCTATGGACTTGCAGATAACAGCCGCTATCTTCCGATTGATTTTCAGGAAACTGTATCTGACAAAGATGTTTCAAAGAAAGAGGATGCTTCTGATGCAACTCCTGCATACATCTCTTCTGCTTATGCAGATAAATATCTTCTGGATATCGGTGATGAAATTACTTTAAAGGAAGCTTATGAAGATGATACATACACGTTTTCTATTGAAGGAATCTACGATTATGAAGGTGGTCTGACCGTTTTTCTTCCACAGGATACATTCAATGAACTGTTTGACCTTGGTTCCGATTACTTCAGTGGTTATCTCTCTGACAGCGAGATAACCGATATTGACCAGAAATACATCGGCTCTGTGATCGACCTCGACAGTCTGTCTAAAATCTCCAGACAATTGAATGTTTCGATGGGAAGCATGATGTATCTGTTAGACGGATTTTCAATCGTGCTCTTTATGATTCTGATCTATCTTTTGTCAAAGATCATTATCGAAAAGAATGCACAGTCAATCTCTATGACAAAAATACTTGGATACTCTGACCGGGAGATCAGCAGTCTGTATCTGCTGTCTACAACCATTATGGTCGTGATCTTCCTGCTTCTGAGTTTTCCGATAGAAACAGTTCTCATGAACGCTCTCTTCCGCGGAATTATGATCAGCAGTATTTCCGGTTGGATCCCGTTGTATATTGATCCGGTCCTGTATGTAAAAATGTTCCTGCTAGGATTTGGAACTTACCTGCTTGTTGCATTGATTGAATACCGCAGAATCAAGAAAGTTCCTATGGATCAGGCCCTAAAAAATATTGAATAATCGTGACTGTACCTGCATCTGCTGCCTAAGGACGTTACTGTTCACACGATGTGCGACCAGCAACGCATCTCGCCATTTTAAATCGC
>OLOK01000073.1_pt1 | contig 80408 bp, 73 predicted proteins | sample 1672591 | NCBI WGS metagenome assembly OLOK01 (sample SAMEA3136703, study PRJEB25190) | human gut metagenome | biome: human gut; feature: human-associated habitat; material: faeces | place: Austria | collected 2013 | reverse complement strand
CGAAACAGTCCGGTGGACTGTTTCGGAAGAACATTACACATCTAAATTATAGTTTTTCACACAGTATACTTGAATTTTACTTTCGTTGTGATTTTTTTATTAAGCGCCACAATCACGGCTAACAGAATCCTGCCGGCGTGAGCGCAGGAAAATACAAAGCCAGTACATCAGCACACTGAGAAGAAGCTGAGGGATCATCAGCACCAGAGCGACAACCATACAGCCAGCCCCGCCGAATATCGCCGCTGAGATAAGCGAAACAGCCGTGCAGACTAAAATCACTATCAGAGTACCGCGCGCTTCATACAGGGTGAGAATACTGTCCTTTCGAACAGCAATAAATCGGAACGGCACCAGTAAAACAGCAGAAATTACCGCAGTAACAAGGAAAGACGCTCCGAGCGCCAGCAGCGATAAAGCTCCGTTTAATATCTCGCCGCCCAGCTGTGCCAGCGGTGTGAAATCTGTTCCGTCAACGTATATGCTTCCATCGGTCTGGAACTCCGGTTCTGCTGACGATATCCCAGCCGCAAATACGAACGCCAGTACGCACAGCACGACCTGTATCAGCGCAAAAACTACGAACCTCGCTAATGAACGATTTTTCATAATGCCACCCCCTTCCAGATTATATAATAACACAGCTCCCGTACTTTGTCAATTAAAAACATATTGACAAAACCGCTGTAAAGTGCTAAAATCAACTTGGCCGCCCAAACGCGGAATGATAACAGAAGGTGGAACAAAATGGCTATAGAAAAGGTAAGAGAATACTTCGCAGGCTGCGGAATGGCAGACCGCATACTTGAATTTGACAGCTCCAGCGCAACGGTGGAGCTTGCCGCCCAGGCGCTCAGCTGTGAGCCGCGCCGCATCGCTAAGAGCCTCTCGTTTATGCTAGGCGAGGAGCCGATACTTGTCGTAACGGCTGGCGACGCAAAGGTTGACAACGCGAAATACAAGGCGAAATTCGGCAAGAAGGCAAAAATGCTGACTCCTGACGAAGTAGTGCAGTTTATCGGACACGCGATCGGCGGAGTATGCCCGTTCGCAGTGAACGATGGCGTGACTGTATACCTCGACGAATCGCTCAAGAGGTTCAGCACCGTGTTCCCCGCCTGCGGAAGCAGCAACAGCGCGATTGAGCTCACCATACCTGAGCTTGAGGAGCACTCCGGCTTTACAGAGTGGGTAGACGTCTGCAAGGGCTGGGAGTAATGGCAGTTTTGTGCTGACCGATGTCCGTATAATTAATGCTGTTACGGAATAATTGTGCTATAATAAAGTTACAACGTTAATTCCAGGAGGGTATTATGGAACACATCAGACCTATCATTGCAGTTATGCTTTCGGCACTTTTGTGCGGTTGTACTCCCGCTGCCGGTTCGTCCGGGGACAGCCAGAGCCAGGATGAATTCTCGCCGGAAAGCGGATTCGCGCTCGGTTCGGCGGTACCTTCACAGCCCGGCGGGATAACAGTTCAGTCGCTGGACGCTCCGACCGGCAAGAACCTTCCGGACGGCAACCCGCTTATTTCAAACGTTTTCTGCGCAGACCCCACCGCTGTGGAGTACGAGGGCAGGCTTTACATCTACGGAACAAACGACAATCAGCAGTACGAAACGGTCGGAGCCGACGGAAAGAACACCTATGAGCATATAAAGTCACTGGTGATACTCTCCACTGACGATATGGTGAACTACACCTACCACGGCATAATCGACATCGCGGAAATATGCCCCTGGGCGCTGGCGTCCTGGGCGCCGTCGATAACCTCCCGCGTTGAGGAGGACGGCCTCACTCATTTCTATCTCTACTTCTCAAACAGCGGCTGGGGTACTGGAGTCATAACCTCCACTTCTCCAACCGGGCCGTGGTCAGACCCTCTCGGGAAATCCCTTTTGGACGGCAACACGCCGGGACTTAACGGGTGCAGTTCCCCGTTTGACCCGGGCGTATGCATCGACGACAACGGCACCGGATGGCTGGCTTTCGGAGGCGGCGACGGCGGCTCGCGCATAGTTAAGCTCGGCAACGATATGGTGAGCGTCGACAGCGACATTGTGAAAATCCCATCTAAATTCAATTTCGAGGCAAGCGAGCTGAACTACATCAACGGAACCTATGTCTACACTTACAACAACGACTGGTCGAGCCACACTGACGGGTGGGACGTCGACGGAGTAACGCCTCCGCCGCAGTGCAGCATGTCCTACATGACCACTAAGACCCCGCTTGACACGGATAGCTGGGTATATCAGGATTATTACTTCAAGAATCCCGGCGAGCAGGGACTTGAATACAGCAACAACCACACCCACCTGCAAAAGTACCAGGGTAAGTATTATCTGTTCTACCATGCGATGTATCCTCAGAAGGCGCTTGGCACGTACGGAGGATTCCGCAGCCTGTGCGTGAACGAAGCGCAGGTCGACGAGGAAAACGTAGTCATTGAGAAAGTCACCGGCGACAAGGCGGGAGTTTCCCAGATAAAGAGCCTCGACCCCTATCAGCCGGTACAGGCGGAGACCATCGCGGCATGCGCAGGCGCGTCCTACGCTCCTGCGGAGGGAAGCGGCAACATGACGATCTCCTGCGGCGCTGAGAATGGCTCCGGCGCGTGGACGTGCGTCCGCGGCGCTGATTTCGGCGACGGCGCGAAGTACTTCGCGGCTAAGGTAAAGGGAACCGGAAGAGTCGACGTTTACCTCGACAATATCGAGGGAACTGCGGCGGCTTCCGTGGAGTTCAGCTCTGACGACTGGCAGGTCGTATACAACAGCCTGTTCTCCGAGGTCTCCGGAACTCACGACGTGTTCTTCGTGTTCCCGGCTGGATTTGAGTTCGATTCCTGGCAGTTTGCATGACTGTAATATTTTTCGGCCGCTCTGTTTTTCGGGGCGGTCGATTGACTTTTTTAACGGTTTTTGCTATAATGTAATGTGAAATTGTGGTTTCTTACTGTCCGGAGGTCAGCCATGAGGAAGCTAATCATCATAACATCAGCCGTAATGCCCGCAATTGCAGTGCTCTGTACCGCACTGTATCTCCGCAGAGGTCAGGACGTTTTCCTGACCCTGGCGATAACCTTCGCGACGATATCCTACCATTTCATAATGCGGCTGATAGTCGGCGGTATCGTGAACTCCACAATGCACAATCACGCCGATCTCTCCAGACCATGGTTCCGCCAAAGGGACTGGGAAAGGAAGCTCTACAGGCTGCTCCGTGTGAAGAAGTGGAAGGGCAGAGTGCCGGCGTATCGGCCGGATTTCTTCGACCTGAGCAGGCACACTCCTGACGAGATAGCTCAGGCAATGTGCCAGGCGGAGATAACCCACGAGATAATACTTCCGCTGAGTTTTCTTCCGATATTTGCTTCAATATGGGTGGGAGCGCTCCCGGCGTTTGTTATAACCTCGGTAATATCGGCAGGGCTGGAGCTTGTATTCATCGTTACTCAGAGGTTCAACCGCCCGAGGATAATCAGAATGCTGGCGCACCGTCAGAACGCTCAGAAAAAAAAGGAAAACGGAAAATGACAAACACAAAAAAATTCAGAAACTGCCTGCTGCTACTGACAGCAGCGATAATATGGGGCATGGCGTTTGTATCGCAGCAGGCGGGCATGGATTTCATGGGACCGCTGACCTTCAACGGTTCGCGAAACATCATTGGAAGCGTTATACTTGTCCCGGTGATACTTATTATACGCGGGCGTATTCCCAAAGCGGAGCGCAAACCGCTTCCCGTTAAGACCACCATCATAGGAGGTCTCGCGTGCGGCGCGGCGCTGACCATCGCCTCAACGCTCCAGCAGTATGGTCTGACGATGACCACCGTCGGAAAGGGCGGATTCATCACTACGCTGTACATAATCCTCACGCCCATACTCGGCATATTCATCGGCAGGAAGGCTCCGAAAGCAGTGTGGTTCTGCGCGGTTCTGGCAGTTGCCGGAATGTTCCTGCTGTGCGTGAACGGCGAGAGCCTTTCCATCTCGGCGGGCGACCTGCTCGTACTTGGAAGCGCTCTGGTGTTTGCAGTCCACATTCTCGTTATCGACCACTTCTCGCCCCTTACCGACGGCGTGATACTTTCCTGCATTCAGTTCGCAGTGTGCGGCGTGGTAAGTACGATCGGAGCCTTCATTTTCGAGCAGCCCTCCTGGGAGCAGCTCGTCAGCGGAGCGATTCCGGTGCTTTACGCCGGCGTGCTTTCCTGCGGCGTTGGATATACCTTGCAGATCGTAGGTCAGAAGGGCGTCGACCCTACCGCGGCGGCGCTGATACTGTCGCTGGAATCCGTCGTGGCTACGATATCCGGATTTGTCGCCTATAAAATAGGTTTTCTCAGGACTGATCAGAGCATGAGCCCCCGGCAGATAATCGGCTGCGCTATTGTGTTTGCGGCTGTAATTCTCGTGCAGCTTCCGTGGGACAGGATAAGCCGGAAGCTCCGGAAAAATCAGAACGCGTAGTTCAGAGAAAAAAGCGGCGCAGACCCGACTGTATCTTTGTCAGATCTGCGCCGCTGGCTCTAGCCAAGTGCGAAATAATTCCGGTACTCAAACCGCGTGACCCGGTGATCCTGAGAAAGCGCCGCCGTGGAGATATCAAAGTATTGCATATCCTGCGCCCCTTCAACATAACGCCGTTTGTGGTAGCTGTTTGAGGAGTTCCACACGGTATCGACCCATATCTGCCTGCCGTCGATTACTGCCATATTCCAGGAATGCGACCGTTCGTCTTCGGTGGAGGTCTGCATGAAGCAGCGGCTTCCGGTAACAACGCTGCCGGAGGCGTTCGCGCACCATATCCCTTGAGCCTGGCAAAGCGCGGAGAACAGATTCGACCAGCCGAAGCACACCGAGCGGTGGTATTCCAGAACATGCTCAAGCGTCAGCATGTCGTCGGTCACGCCCTTTTCGGAGGCGTCCTTGTCGTAGTACATGTTCCGCGATACCCACTGTGAAATTGCGCGCAGCTTGTCGTAGTCGCTGGTGATACCCGCGCATATCTCGTCGGAAAGCTCCCTGACCCGGCTGAGGACCTGCCTTGCAGTCTCGGGGTCGCCGGAGGACGTTATGTGCTGCATTACGCCCTCCTCCGGGAGCTCCAGCGGGGAAGCGGCGGCGCTCAGGTTTTCGTCTGCGGGAAGCTCAGCCCAGGAGAGCGGCGCGGAGCCGTCCGCGGTCATTTCAAAAACGTAGTCCATTATCGCGCCGCCGTCCAGCGACACCCGGATAATATAGTATCCCGGGTCGAGCGAGGACGCGTTCAGCGTGCCGGAAAAGCTGCTTCCGTTTTGGGTGAAGTCGTAGCTCGGGATCTGCTCAAGAAGGATATCCACCGCAGTTACGGGAGTTCCTTCATAAACGCCCGAATATCTGACGCTTCGCCCGCCGAACTCAAACTGTACGTGATGGAGCGGGTCGCCGGAGGTAATAAGCATGTTCGATGGGTGTTCCGGCTCGGTGGGTTCGGAATGCTCAGCGGTGTGAGGCTTGGAAGTGGTCTGGATTTTTTCAGTGGTTGTTTCCGGCGCGGAAGTCACGGAGGAAACGGCGGAATTCGGCTGAGCAGGCTCGGAAACCGCCGAGGGCTGAGCGGCTGTAATTTTTCCTGGTTGAATAGATGTTGAAAAAATCGTTTCCTCCGGTATGTCTGGGGATTCAGCGGTTAAGGCGGCAGGTTCGGCGGTTCCAGTCGGAGTTTCAGGCGGTGCCTCGGTCTGCGGGGCAGTTGTCACAGCTGCAGAACTGCCGGAGGTTTCCGGAGCAGAACTGGAGTCCGTGGAAACAGTCTGGGAAGGCATGACGAATTCAGGAACGCTGCTTTCACCAACTGGAGGCTGATTCAGCAGCAGAGCCAGCCCGGCTATTCCGGCGGCAAGCACGCAGCAGCCGGATATAATTGATATAGTATATTTTTTCACGATGGCCTCCGGGGAAGTTGATATGGGAACCTCTAAAAACCGGTTTGAAAAGGGAAAATGGGTAGAGTGCGCCGAATGCGATGAAAGCCGACGAAGTAAGGCTGTATGCCTTACGAGGAGGTTTGAAGAAGCAGTCGGTGTGCTATACACATTTTCACTCAAACAAGGTTTTTAGAGGTGACCATAAGTATATTTTACCCCGGAAATCCGGATTTGTCAATATTTAGTTTTCGTCTATCGCGAGGGCGCCCTGGAATCCTCCCGCCGCGGGGGAAACGATGTCTGCGCCGATGATGGCTCCGTTTTCAACGAGGAGTTCCGCGTTGAGCGGAACCGGCGTATCACCGGAAAGCTCGTAGGTGTAGCGCTTGACGGTGTGCGCGCGGTACTTCCGCAGGTCGAAGCCCTGTTTGCGCTGGAGCGCGTTGTATTCCTCGTAAACGTCGTCGAATTCCACGGGGATACGCACGTTTTCAACGGCGGTGTGGGTGAATCCGGGATCCCAGCCGAAGCTCTCTATGTAGGCTATGCGCTGTTCGTTGGTCGCGCCGGGTATCGAATCGGCTCCGCACCCGAAGCTGCGCGTCAGCGCCCAGAGCGCTGCCGCCGCGAATAGTATCAGCCCGGCGGCAAGCGGAATCCGGGAGCGTTTCGTGTCGTTCTTCATAGTTCCTCCGTTCATACTACTGTAGGATTGCACAAAATTCAGCCTGGATTTTGTGTGTCCGCAGTCTCGGTTTGTCCTCAGATATCAATATATGACCATTGTGTGAAAAGAATACCGTAGATTTTGTTGTGTAATGCACAAATTAAACTGTGGCGTTTTGTTATAATCTCCAAAAATCGAGATGAAAGTTTCTTGAATGGCTCAAAATAGGGCTTTTTTTGTGCAATACCACTAGCAGAACAGACCGTTTTTTGTGGTTGTTTTGTAGGTCTTGGTTATTATTCATAAAGGGATTCAAAAATATTTGTTGACTTAGGCTCTTTATTTTTTCGCCGTATTTTGGTATTATATTAGTAGCGGAAAAGCTGATAGTTCCCTGAAAAGGGTTCAAAATAATTAAGTAATTCAGGAGGTCATTTCTAATGGCAAGCTTATCACTCAGAGGCATATACAAGCGCTATCCCGGCGGCGTTGTTGCCGTTTCCGATTTCACAATGAATATCAAGGACAAGGAGTTCATCGTACTCGTAGGCCCTTCTGGCTGCGGTAAGTCCACAACTCTCCGTATGATCGCAGGTCTTGAGGAGATTTCCGAGGGCGAAATGTTCATCGGCGACCGTCTCGTTAACGACGTTGCTCCTAAGGACAGAGATATCGCGATGGTATTCCAGAACTACGCTCTGTACCCCCACATGTCCGTTTTCGATAACATGGCGTTCGGTCTGAAGCTCCGTAAGGTTCCGAAGGACGAAATCAAGAAGCTCGTTGAAGAGGCTGCTAAGATTCTCGACATCTCCCACCTGCTCGACAGAAAGCCGAAGGCTCTGTCCGGTGGTCAGAGACAGCGTGTAGCGCTCGGCCGTGCTATCGTACGTGATCCTCAGGTCTTCCTGCTTGACGAGCCGCTGTCCAACCTGGACGCTAAGCTCCGTGCACAGATGAGAACCGAGCTCTCCAAGCTCCACAAGAAGCTGGGTACTACATTCATCTATGTAACTCATGACCAGACAGAGGCTATGACCATGGGTGACAGAATCGTTGTTATGAAGGACGGCTACATTCAGCAGATCGATTCTCCTATCAACCTTTATGAGAACCCTGTTAACAAGTTCGTTGCAGGCTTCATCGGCTCTCCGCAGATGAACTTCATTCCTGCTAAGCTCATCATGGCTAACGGCAAGTACACCGTTGAGTTCGGTTCTGAGGACACCAAGACCTCCAGAGGCCGCAAGTTCTACGTTGAGCTGCCCTCCGCAAAGGCTGACAACGAGGGTCTGAAGTACTATGTAGACAAGGAAGTTATCCTCGGTATCCGTCCTGAGAACATTCACGATGAGGAGATGTTCCTCTCCACCGCTAAGACCGGTATGATCGAGGCTACTGTTGACGTAACCGAAATGCTCGGTGCTGAGACATTCCTGTACCTCACCTGCGAGGGTATCCCGCTCACCGCTAGAGTATCTCCGAGATGCACTGCACGTCCTCAGGATACTGTTAAGCTCGCTCTCGACCCGAACAAGATCCACCTGTTCGACGCTTCCGATGAGCACTCCCTGCTCAACTGATTGTTGAACAACAACATACGCTGACTGCGGCGCAGCTTTCGGGCTGCGCCGTTTTTGCAGTTTCTCCGACATGCAGGAGGTGTATATTGATAAAGCTGAAATATTCCGGGCTTTGCGCCGCAGGGTTAGCCATGAATCTGGCATGCCTGCTGATTGACTGGCTGTTCTGCTACATATTTGACTTATTTTACACCGTTTCGATCGGCTTATTTATTATTGTTGGCGCAGTACTTTGTATCGGCTCGGGATTTTTGCACGTCGCCTTTATGAACATAATCAGGAAAAGGCTCATGATAAGTTCGAAATGGTATTTCCTCACAGTTTTTGCCGCACTGGTCGTGCTTTGCGGTCTGGGGATAATACTTACGTTTGCGTTCAGCGAAAGTATATGGGCTGGTTGGGACGGACTTGGCAAGGCGATGACGCTTTTTTTCTTCTCAATAGGAATCGGAGGCGTAGCGATAGTCAGCGGGATATCAACATTGTGTATTCAACCGCTTTTAGGCGTCGCCGAGCCAGACAAGGGTGAGGAACGTGACCAATGAAATACCTGAAATACGCCGGGCTGTGCGCCGCCGGATTATTTACCGAATATCTGCTGAGCGTGGTGTTTTCTGCGTTTGTAACTCTATTGGTGCTGTATCCTGCCGCAGCTATTCCATGCGGTATACTGTCAGGAAAATTGCACACATTTTATACTAAAAGGATATACAACGAGCTTAGCATGCCGCTGGTGGTGTACTTTATAACTGCACTGGGGCTTCCGGTGCTGGCGGGAGCCGCAGGAGTATTTATAAACATATCAGCGCCGGAGCTGTTAACGCCGAACATAAGCAGCATGGAAGGAAGCTACGCAGGTTTGGTGAAGCTGCTGATTTTCGCGGCAGTACTCGTGAACACCATCATCATAACCGCAAGCGGAGCGTATAACGTGTATAAGGAGCAAAAAAATGAACAACAAGGTTGAACAGCTTATAAATAACATCGAGCGCTCGATAATCGGAAAGCGCCCGGTAATAGAAAAGGTAGTCTGCGCAATGCTTGCGGGCGGTCACGTGCTCATCGAGGACGTCCCCGGAGTGGGCAAGACCCTGCTCGCGGAAACGCTTGCAAAGAGCGTTTCGGGAAGCTTCGGGCGCATTCAGTTCACGCCTGATCTCATGCCGTCGGACGTTATCGGCTACACGGTGGTGGACATCAACACGGGTAAGGGAAGCTACAAGCCGGGCGCGGCGATGTGCAACTTCCTGCTTGCAGACGAGATAAACCGCGCCTCGCCGAAGGTGCAGTCCTCGCTGCTGGAGGCGATGGAGGAGCTTCAGATAAGCGTCGACGGCGAGACGCACCAGCTTCCGAAGCCGTTCATGACCCTCGCAACGCAGAACCCGATAGAGACTTTCGGCACGTATCACCTTCCGGAGGCTCAGCTTGACCGCTTCCTCATGCGGATATCGGTGGGGTATCCCGACCGCGCCGCCGAGATGAAAATGCTGGAGGTCATGCCGCAGCGCCAGGAAACTCAGCCGGTGATGTCGCTTGAGGAGCTGATGGAGCTTCGCCGGCAGGCGGCGCAGGTGAAGGTCGCGGATAACGTCAAGGCTTACATACTGTCGCTGGTGACTGCAACGAGATTCCTACAGCAGGTGAAGCTCGGAGCAAGCCCGCGCGGCTCCATCGCGATGTTCCGTGCGGCTCAGGCGATGGCTCTGATGAACGGCAGGGACTACGCGACCCCGGACGACGTAAAGGCAGTCGCGATTCCGGTGCTGGCTCACCGTATCGTGCTGGCTTCCGGGCAGACGGACTACGGCGCGCCGCAGGACATCGTTGCTGAACTTCTTTCAAACACTCACATTCCGATGTAAATAAAAAAGGTGGGGCGTAACGCTCCACCTTTTGCTGTATGCTAGTTTGTCAATCAGGCCTCCGATATGTCCAGAACCCTTGAGATACCGTCCTCGGTCTGCTCGAAAAGGAATCTGAGGTTACGCTCGCCGAAATCCGCTGTGAGCGCATTTTCGCTCTCCGTGAAAGGAGTTCCGTTCTGGTACAGGAACCCCGCTGCGAGAAGCCTGTGGTCGCAGTAGAATCCGCTGATTATCTCGATATACTGCCGCAGGAACGCCGTGCTGTCCACTGGGGCAAAGATATCCTCGGGAAGTCCGGAAATCGTCACCAGTGCGGCGCCGCCGTCGTAGGGGCATCTGTAGTAGCAGATGTTCTCGTGTGAAACTCCGCAGGAGATCATCGCAAGATCGTGTCCGTTGTGGACTTCGTCCAGCATGAACTTCCCGGTCTGGAACTCCGGAAGCTCCGGCAGGAGCTTCTTGACTCGTCTGGAGACAGCCGTGGAGCTTTCCGGCAGACCGCTCTCGGTGTGCGCCCAGCTCCAGAGCCAGGTGTTCTGTATCTCGGATTCAGAGCCGAGTATTCCTGCGCGGAATTCCCGATTGCCGAAGCGTATCATGCCCTTCATCGGGTCAAGCCCCCAGGAGTTGTCGGCGATTATCTGCTCGCCTAAACGGTTCTGGCAGAGGATAGCCCGCCCCGCCGAAAGGGAAAGCATGTCAAGCATGTTGGTCTTGTCGAAATAAACCGGGCATTCAAGCACCGAAAAATTGTTCATAATTACTCTCCGATATTTATATTCTGACCGAATTTGCGCAGAATGTCGCGCATAAGAACCTTGTCGATCTGGTACATTTTAGTGTGTCCGTGCGGGAGGTCGTCCACCCGCAGCTCGAATCTCATGTAGATTTCCGAGAGGTCGTCAGTATACCAGAATGTGCAAAGCAGGTAGCGATCCTTTGTCGCGTAGTAGTTCACCGGGGAAAATCCCAGCACGGCGCGGATATCCGCGTCAAGAAGCTGTTCGGCTTCCGCGACCTTCATCGGCTCGAACTGCACTTTTTTCGTCCTCGGGAGGCTCTCCGCGCGCTTTTCCTCCTCGGTCTTGAGAATTTTCTTTTTAAACAGTCCGAACATACGGCACCGCCTTTCTCACATGCTACAATTATACTATATTCCGCCGGGATTGTCAATACAAAAACAGCGCACCGGGAGGAGTGGTGCGCCGTCAGTTATGTTGTAAATCTGTGCTCAGCCAGCGCCGAGACCCTCGGACATTCTCTCAATGAACTCATGATCGCGCAGGGGTCTGCCGTTGAAAATGCCCTCGATTAGGTCGATTTCGGAGCCGCCTATCGCCGTCAGGTCGGATGGGCTGTCGACGTCCTTCGCGCATACCGCGATACCCTTGCTGTGCGCCTTCTTTATCAGCGAGCGCACGAATCCCGAGGACACGCTGTCGCCGCTGAAGCGGTCGGCGCGTATCTTTATGGTCTTGACAGAAGCGTTGCTGAGCGGAGCGTCCGTGAAATAGCCCGCGCCGGTGTCATCGGCGATGATGTTCATTCCAATGCGTGAGAGCGCCTGGAGGTAGATACCGCCGCTGGTGAGGGTGCCTTCCGCCTCGGTGACTGAAATGCTTATCGCGCTTGGCGGCAGGGAATACTCAAGCAGTGTGCTCTGGAGCACGTCAACGGAGATTTCGCTGTTGAGGATATTCTCAGGCATTTTGAAGCTCACGCGGAACTCCGGATAGCCCTGCTCGCGCACGGAGGCGCAGAAGCTGCATATCTTGTCGCAGGCGAAGCGGTAGAGCTGCCGCGAGTAACCGAGCTGGTCGATTATCGGCAGGAATCTGCTGCGCGGCACGGTCATATCTTCGTTGCCCCAGAACAGCGTAGCCTCGCAGCAGTGGAGCCGTCCGGTCTTCATCTCAAGCACCGGCTGATAGAGATAGTAGAACCCCTTGAAGCCGTTCTCGGCGGCGTCGGTGATGAGCTTCTTTACCATGCGGTTGTCAGTGAGGGCGTCCTCAAGTCCCTCGGAGTAGCACACGGCATCATCGCTGAGATGTTCCTTTGCGAGGCGAAGGGTGTGAGTAGCAGCGCTGACAACGGTTTGGATATTCTCCGCGTCGTGCGGGTAGATCGTGAATCCGGCATAGACGCGGATATGATGTTCGTTATTGTGGAGATACCATGGCGAATGGAATTTCGTCAGCACCGCCTGGGCGAACTGCCGCGCTTCCTCGCGCTGGATACCGCTGAGCGATATGAACAGAATGTCGCTTGAGAAGCGGTAGACCTTCTTCTGCGAACTGCACGGGAGCGCAAGGATATACTCCGCGCAGCTTTTCAGGATATCGTCGGCGTATTCGAAGCCGTATATTTCGGAAATGCTCTTGAGGTTGGAGAATTCCACAGCGATGACAGCGCCGCTGCGGTTTTCGGAGATCTCCTCGGTGAAGTCGCGCTCGAACATGCTGCGGTTCGGCATTCCGGTGCCTACGTCGTAGTATGCGAGGCGCTCAAGCTTGTTCTGGGAGTTGCGCAGCTCTTCCTCCATGAACATTTTGTAGATAACTGTGGAAAGAAGCTGGGTCAGGGATTTGAGCAGGCTGCGTTCGCGGCTGCTCCATTCGCGGTTCGTGGTGCGGGAGGTGTAGAGCAGCACTCCGCGGTTGGAGCCCTGGTCGTAGGTGCGGGCGAGTACGCAGCTAAGGTTTTTGCGTTCCCTGTCCATGCCGATGGTGCGGAGATCCGTGCATACTATACCGCTGTAATCCAGCTCGTCGCGGATATCCTGCTTGCAGGTGAAATTGACAATTACCGGGAGCACCATGCCGGTGCGGTCGAGCTTATAGGCTCTTCCGGAGTTCTGCTCATCGGTGCAGAATTCGATCTCGGAGAGGTCGAAATGCTCGGTCATGAGCAGCGTGATGTTCTTGATTGCGGTCTTGGTGTCGGGGCTTTGCAGGAATATCGAGTAAACGCCGTTCACCATTATCTGATCCTCGAAGTTCTGACCGAGGAGCTTGTTTGCATTCTGGGAGGTCTCCATCTCGTCGACAAGTGCAACGTAGGAGTTCGCAACGATGGAGATGGTGTGCACCATAGTATCCAGAAGCTGCGCGTTATTATCGACGATATCCTGACCCTCGCCGGTGATGAGCCATGTTCCGATGGTCTGGTGACGTACGCGGATACTCTTTTTGCGCTGGTAGTCCATCTTGTTCAGATTGATTTTCCTGTCCTGACCCTTGGGGAGGATAACCGCGCCGTCGTTGTCGGTTATCGCGGAGAACAGCCCGCTCGCCTGGGAGAGCGGCTGCTGAATGCGCACTAGGTAGTCCTCGCCGAGAATATCCCGCAGAGTATACGTGGACTGGTCGTTTATCTTCACGGAGTGCTTGCTGCGGTAGCGGCGCATTACGATGTCCTCGCCCTCGCAGTCGAGGTAGTCGGTGACGTTGAACATCATGCCCTCGATGAATTCAAGGGGGCTTCCGCTGCGGTGGACCTTACCGGTGATATAGAACCACTGGTAGTCGCCGCCGTTATTGAGCCGCGCGTGGAGCTTTATTTCATCTGCGGTTCCTGCCGTGACCTGCGCTATTACCTCGCAGAACGGCTGGTAATCGTCCGGGTGAACAACGTCGCCCATGATTATAGTATCCCCTGCGGAACCTATCGGGTTTTTTCCCGCGAGTATCCGGGCAGGGAAGCCCTGTTTGAAGCTCATCGTGAAGGCAAGGTTGCCGCTGCTCTCAATGGCGCGCAAGAGCGGCTCTGGATCGGCAAGCGCGGGTGTGGTGGTGCGCGCAGTCAGCTGAACCGGGCGTTCGCTGATTATCGGAATGGGGTCTGCGGGTCTGCGTTCAGACGTCCGCTTATTCTGTGCTGTCAAGTTTATCACCTCATGGGTATTGTTAAATAATTATCAACCAGGCCGTGTTATATAACGCTTGTTTTCTATCAAGTACATTTTACCATAAAACATTTAACGTTTCAAGCCTTTTTTTGTGCTTTTTTCAGAATTTCACACAAATTTCAGAATAGCTAAAGTAAATTAAGTAAATTTAATCTAGTTACTTCACAAGAAAAGCGGGTCAGAGCTGCGGACTGGTCGCAGCCCCGACCCGTAAAAATGTCGGTGCAGAGTAAATATATGCGGATATCGTCATGGATATGTCAATTCTACATGGTTAATCCTGCTTATCGCTTTTTGTATCCGCCGAGGTAGTTCATCTGATCATCAAAAAGATACAGCATATCGCCGTCTATCACCAGGCAGAAGTCTTTGTTTTCCACCGGTGAGTTAGCCCAGTAGAAAACAGATATATCAGCGGGCGCGGCAGCGTTCTTAACGGCGTCGTATCGCTCGCCGTCGGCGGTCAGCCAGCCCTGCGGGGAGCGCACGATCACCCAGGCGCCGCCTGCCGAGGGATTCCCGCGGTCGTCGTCAGGTTCATATGTGGCTTCCCAGGAGATGGATATTTCCTCGGTGGAGTCACAGCAATCCAAGGTTTCTGCCCACGAATCCTCGGTGGAGCTGCCGTTATCGCTGGTGGTATTTCCCGACGTGTCGATTACGCCGGATTCCGGATTGGGGTGTTCATTGTCGACCAGAGACTCGTCGGTGGAATCTTCAGGTACTTCATACGTAACCGGAACGAATTCGTTCGCACTGCCGTCCGGAGCAAATGCCGGATTGGTGTGCCCCTTGTTGGTGGAATCAGAAATTGAATCCGCCGCGCCTTCGGCCGGTACAGCCTCTGCCGACTGTTCGGGTATCGGTGCGTCGCCGGCTCCGGGGTTTTCATTTTCGTATCTGTTATCGTTGTATATAATGCCGTCTGTACCTGCGATTCCGTTGTCGAAACCGTATGCGTCGTCTGCCGGAGCCTCGTCTGCCGGAGCCTCGTCTGCCGGAGCCTCGTCTGCGGCTGCTTCCTCGGCGATATCCTCTGCGGAGCCAGCCGTGGCCGCGTTCTGTATCATCGAGAATTCCGGAGCGGCAGTTTCATTGCCTGCAATTTCTGCGGCTGACGCCGATGAATCGGCAATAGCACCGGAAGATATCATTGCATTGGAAGCCTTAAGCGAGGGAACGAGATTCACCGCAGCAACGGTGATCGCCGCGCATGCCGCGACTGCTCCGCCGATGTACGCGATACGGCGCAGCGGGAGCGGTTTCTTAGGCTCCTCAAGCGGCTGAGCGGGAGCGTCCGGCTGCTCCTGTAGCTCCTTCAGGACTGCCGCCTTCATTCTGTCGATAGTTTGTCTGTCGGGGTTAATGTTTTCCGCTGACTTCTTATATTCTTCGCTGAATTTCATCAGAAAACCACCTCCCCTGCGGGTTCTGCGAATTCACTCAGCAGCGGCTTCAGCAATTTGCGCGCGCGGCTGAGCTGTGATTTCACGGTAGATTCACCCGCGCCGACCGCGCTGCTTATCTGCGCGACCGACATGTCCTCAAAGTAGAACAGGTGTATCACCGTGCGGTATTTTTCGGGCAGCTTCATCACCGCGTTCATCACGGCGAGCCGCCTTTCGGTTTTTTCGAACTGCTCCTCGCAGCAGGAAGCCATCGGCTCGTTGTCCGGGTCGTCAAGGTTCTCGGTCAGTTCGCCGCGGCTTCTGTGGCGGTTCCACGCGGAGCCGGCGACGTTCTTGGCGCAGTTCACGGCGCACCGGATAAGCCATGCCTTCCGGTGTTCCTCGGATTCGTATGTCAGTCCTGTGCGGAAGTACCTCAGGAATACGTCCTGGGTGACGTCCTCGGCGTCGCTTCGGTCGGCAAGGCGCGCGAAAGCGATCCTATACACCATTGGCATATAGAATTCCATTACCTCCTCGAAGTTTTCCGCAGCGCAGAGCGATAGTGTCAGCATATCATTTCTCCGTCGGATACGGGCTTACGTCCGTATGAATTCATATATAATACCGTGCAAACAATTAAAAGGTTGCAATTTGCACAAATTTTTTCAAGGAACATCTAAAAACCGGTGTGAAAAGCAAAAATGGGCAGGGTGTGCCAGCTTCTAGGAAAGCCTCCTCGTAAGGCTGTATGCCTTACGAGGAGGTGCAACACGCTGTTGCAGAGCGAAATTTCTGATGTGACGGCATGGACGCCGTCACATCAGAAATTTCGCTCGTTGACATACGAAGATGGTGCGCACTGCACATTTTCGCTCACATGAGGTTTTTAGAGGTGACCTTATACCATATTCACTAAAAAATGCCCAGCTTTCGCTGGACTTTTTCGACAAGCTGAAACGGGCAGGCGCTGAGCCTGCCCGTCATTTTTAAATACGCCGCCGGTGGCGACACCGAAATTCCGAATTCTGAATTCATAATTCCGAATTACTTAAAAGCCTTCTCCGCGTACTTCCCCGTCCACGATCCGCCTTGTCAGTTCATCGTAAGTCCTGCGGCTTTCCAGCCGGACTCGGTGTTTACCGCGTATATCGTGTTGTCCGCGGGATAGCTGTAGGTCTCGCCGCCGTAGTACACGTTGTGAACGTAGCTTACGCGCACCGCGAAGCAGTCGGCGGAGTACTGCGTTACGCGCCGCACCTGCTCCTCCGTGAAGTCGTAGCCGCTGTGGTAGGTGTAAAACTGACCCTCGTAGGTGCTGAGGTTGCTGTAAAGCTCGGTCCCCTGCGGGATATACCCCGATATCGACGAAAAGTACACGTCGTTCGCAATGTACTTCGAGTACAGCTCGGAGAACTCCAGCGCGAACTCCTTCGCCTGCTCAGCCGCGGCTGAATCGGTCACCGGAAGCCCGCATCTATACGCGCCGTTTTCGTCCCGGAGCGTCTCCAGCGGCTTCCCGGAGCCGTCGGAGAACTCCACCTCCGGCGGGTACATCAGCCCGGTAACTGCGTAGCTGTCTATCTGCGGGGCGCTCGTCAGGTACTCCCCGAACTCCGCCGCTTCCGGAATTTCAGCCGTTTCGTGCTCCGACCAGCTTGACAGCTCCACGCCGTTTATTTTCGCCGTGCAGCCCGTCGGAAGGCTCAGCATTACGCTTTCGTTCTGCACCAGCTGAACGCCGTAGACCTGCTCCACGCCGTATATCTCGAAGCCGTAAAGCTCGTCCGCGCCGGTCTGGGCAAGCCTTGCGAACGCCGCAGGCTCCCCGCCGCACAGCACCGTGTACACCGGGTTTTCCTTCGTGCTCTCCTTGATGTTCTTCTTCAGCGTGAACTCCCCGGTGAGCCGCTCGGAAAGCTGCCGCCGCGCCGCGTCCTCGCCCTCGTAGGGGGAGATATCGCCCTCAATACCGCTGTAAAGCAGGCCGAGGTTTCCGGAGTTCAGCTCCTCCGCCACCGCGTCAATGGTGTGGTATATCTGGCACGCCTCGTAGTGCTGGAGGAACTCCCACAGCTTCCCCAGCCCCACAACTGCCGCCGACAGCGCCGCCGCAAGCAGCACAAAATAAATCGAGTAGAACACGACCGTTCCTGTGCTGCGCGTCCTCCCTGAGTAATGTTCGCCCTTCACTGCTGCTCACCGCCCTTCACGAGTATCGCGGTGCACATCTTGCGAAGTCCGATGAGACTTGCGTTCTGGTTTATCATCTCGCCGTTGTATATCATGCTGGTGGACGAGCCGCCATCCAGGTTCGCGGCGTTGACCGCTCCGAAATCCAGCATAACGTCCCGGACGTCAGCCAGGCTTGCGCCGATGCTGTTGGACTGCCTTCCGTCTATCGTCAGCAGGAGCATCGCGCCGTCCGCCCGCTGACCTATCGCCGTGCGCGGATTCAGCCCGCTGCCGTCGCCTAGAGCCTCCACCGGTTCGCCGTTGACGATGAGGATAGGCCCGAATTTCACCGCGTCGCGCACGCCCATGTCGACTGCCTCCTGCACGGTCATCCTGCCGACTACGAGCTTGTTGTCGCAGGTTATGCCGATGGTGTCCCAGGTGTAGTACATCGGAGTTCCCCACAGCACCTCCCCCTGCGACATCACTATGCCCCAGGGTTCGCCGCCGGTCATGTGACCGGGGCGGTCGTCGAAGCCGCCGCCGTTTATCGCGCCGACTATATTATCGTAGGAATCGTATATCTCCGGGAGAGTCTTGCCCTGCTCCTCAAGCCCGAATTTCCCCGAAATGCCCACGAACACCCGGGAGGGGTCGTAGACTACCATCATCTTGCCCTTGAACGTGGAGCCGCTGACGTCGATAATGTCTATCCCGTCGCCGTCAGGGTCGATGTCCGGGTCGGAGTCTGCGGCTTCCCTGATGTCAGCCGGAGCGGGTATCTTCACAAGACCCGGGTCGGTGATGTCGTCGGTCTCCTGGATAGCGTTCTGCGCCGCTATCAGCTCCACCTGCTCGTTTGACAGGAAGATGTTCGGCACCCACTTTATCGCGCTGGTCTCCCGGCAGGATATCACGAACAGGTTCCGCGCCGTTTCCGACGGTCCCTTCTCCATGACGTACACCACGCCCAGCAGCGCCGCCAGCACCGCGAGTATAACGGTCAGCAGCACCAGCAGAATTCTCCGGATAACGCAGGCGGCGCGGCTCTTCTTTTTCTTCTTGAACCGCGGCTTGCTGCGCGGTCTCTCCTCTGAAACTATATTGTCGGTCAAGCGTAGGCTCCTTTCAGTCTGCATAGACCCAGTCGCGCTGTATTCCGAAGCTGACGAAGAACAGCGCTGTATCCACGATTATTTTTATAACGGTCTGCCATGCGCTGGCTCCGCCGCCGAAAATCATCGCAATCCCGTTCACGCAGAGGTACGACGCGATGAGCTGGCACGCCGCAAGCGTGTAGTACCTCACGGCGGCGCGCCTGATGTTCTTCCCGGAGCGGAACACCCCGCTCCTGTTCACAAGGAAATTCACCAGGGAGGATACCACCCGGGCGCCCGCTGTGGCGGTGAGTATCCGCAGCTCCGTGCTGCTGAAAAGCGGAGCAGTCAGCAGATTTATCAGCGTGAACAGCCCGATGTCGATGAGCGAGCAAATCCCGGAGCTGAGCATAAACCGGAATATCACGGCGTATATCTTGATGGAATCCCTCAGCGGGTGGAAATGCGAACCGCTGTTCTTATCGTTGTAGATGGTCTGTATCCTGACCTCGTCGAACGGAAGCCCCAGCCGCTTCATCTCAAGCAGCATGTTAGTCTCGTACTCGAACCGCTCGCCGCTGAGCTTCGCAAGCGCCGGAAGATAGCTTATGGGAAGCGCCCTCAGCCCGGTCTGGGTGTCGGTTATCCTGATTCCGCAGAGCGCCCGGAACACGAACCGCGTGCAGTTGTTTCCGAACCGGCTGCGGGGCGGGACGTCGTCCCCGGTGAAATCCCTGGCTCCCAGCACTGCCCTGCCGGACTGCTCCATTTTTTCGGCGCAGCGCAGAATGTCCTCCGGGGAGTGCTGACCGTCGTCGTCGGTGGTGACGACCCCGCAGCATTCCGGCATGTGCTCCAGGATATACGCGAATCCGGTCTTTAGTCCGCGGCCCTTTCCGCGGTTCACGTCATGGTGAAGCAGAGTACACTGCGGCATCTCCGCAAGAGCGGCAAATATCGAGGAGCACTCCGGACGGCTGCCGTCGTCGACGATTATCAGCCGTTCGAATCCGGCGGAGATAAGGCTCCGTACCACCTCGATTATACGCTCTGTCGGGTTGTATGTAGGTATCAGCACGGGAACATTCACGGCTATTTTCACCCCTTTTTCGAGAAAATCGTATATTTTCTGACAATTCTGTCAAACCTATTATAACACGCCTGACCGCCTTTGTAAACCCGTTTCACGGTATTGTAACCATTTTGTAACATTGCGAATGTCTCGCAAGCGGCTCGGCGAATTTTATCCTCTGCATATAAAACAACCGGAACCGAGAAAATGTTGCATTTTTAAATAAGGTCACCTCTAAAAAAAATTCCTCTGTAACAGGTAGTCATTGGTAACATAGGAAAAGTTTCAGATGATTTAATTTGTTTTCTCATTTTCACGGCGCTGAGCCTCCTGCTTTGAGAACACGCAGCCGCAGTAGTTCTGGCGGTACAGCCCGTACTCCCTGGAAAGCTCGATGGAGCGCAGGTAGCCGCCCTTTTTCTTGAAGTCGGATGGCAGCAGCTTCACAGGGTATAGCTCAGAAAGCTCCGCACCTATCTCATTGAACTTGGCGGCGTTTTTCATCGGGCTTATCGACAGCGTAGAGCAGAAGTAGTCGAAGCCGTGCTCCGCCGCGTACTGCGCCGACCTCTCCAGCCGCAGGCGGTAGCACACGAAGCAGCGCTCGCCGCCCTCCGGGAGGGACTCCATGCCCTTCACCGCCGAGTAGAATTCCTCCGGGCGGTACTCCGGCACCACCACCTCGGCGGGGTGCTTCATCGGAAGCTCCCTTACCAGGCGGCGCAGCTCCTCAACGCGCTTGCGGAACTCCTCCTCCGGGGAGATGTTCGGGTTGTAGTAAAGCAGCGTTATCCGGAAGTACTGCGCCAGGTACTCCAGGCAGTAGCTCGAGCAGGGAGCGCAGCAACTGTGAAGCAGCAGCTTGGGAGCTTCTCCCTCCGGGATAGCGGCGATTATGGATTCCAGCATTTTCTGGTAGTTTGGTTTCTGCATTGCGGCTCCTTTTCAGTCGGACTGCTTTTCGGGGGTGCTGCGCTCGAAATTCACGATGAATATACCCAGGCACACCAGCGCCAGCGCGCCGGCGGAGCGCAGACTGAACGCCTGCTCGGTCTCGCCGAGGAGCAGAGCCGAGAGCAGCACTCCGCACACCGGGTTGAGAAATCCAAACACGGCGACCCGGCTCACCGGGTTATGCTTGAGCAGCACCGCCCACAGGCTGTAAGCCGCCGCCGAAACGAACGACAGCCACATCAGCGTGCCGAATCCGGCGCCGGTGAAGCTCCACTGCTCGGAGGCTCCGCCCATCAGCAGTCCGAGGAGGGAAAGCACTATGCCGCCGAAAACGAATTGCAGCGATGACATCATAACGGGGTCGGCGCCCTCTCCGGTGAATCTCTTGATTAAAATGGTCGACCCGGCGTAGCTGAGTACGGTCATGAAGATGAACCCTTCGCCGTTCCAGGCGAACCCGGACATATCCCCGCCGAGGTTTATCAGGATAATTCCAGCGAAGCCGAGAATGCAGCCTGCGAGCTTCTTCCAGGTCATTTTCTCCATGCGGAACACCAGGGTAGTCAGGATTATCACGACGAACGCCCCGGAGCCGTTTATTATCGAGGATTTCACCCCGGTGCAGTTGGCAAGCCCGAGGTAGAAGAAAAAGTACTGCAAGATGGTCTGGAACAGGCTGAGCAGCATTACTCTGCGCCAGTCTGCGGCACGCCTACCCTTTTCCGGGAGCAGGGTTCTTTTCTGCGCGAGGCTCCCGGCGAGCCAGGCGAGAACTCCGGCGATTATGAACCTCACCCCGGCGAAAAGTATCTTGGCTCCGGCGCCGCTGTCGGCTATGCCGAACTGCCCGTATCCTATCTTTATCATCGGGAACGCGCTGCCCCACAGTGCGCAGGATATAAACGCAAGCAGCACGACCGCCCATATTCTGTTAAGGTATCTGGTCATTTTGTCACTTCCCTGTTTTTTTCAACATTAAATATTATAGTACTATTACGCGGTATTGTCAACCGGGGAAGGTTTTATCGCGAAACTTCCGGTTGCATTTTTTGGCTTTTTGTTATATAATATGTGTATCAAAACCAAATCAGGAGGTAACACCATGACTGTATTATTAGTAAATGGCAGCCCACACGAGCACGGCTGCACCGACGCCGCGCTGAAGCACGCTGCTTCCGTGCTTGAGGAGCAGGGAGTACATACCGAGATATTCTGGATAGGCAGCAAGCCGATATCCGGCTGTATCGGCTGCGGAGCCTGCAAGAAGGGTCTGGGCAAGTGCTGTATCGACGACGTTGTGAATGAGTTCGTACTCAAAGCGGCAGAGGCTGACGGGTACATTTTCGGTTCTCCGGTGCACTACGCAGCTATCGGCGGAGCTATGGGCGCGTTCATGGACAGGGCGTTCTACTCTGGCGGGAAGAGCATGGCGTTCAAGCCGGCGGCGGGAGTCGTAAGCTGCCGCAGGGGCGGAGCCTCCGCAGCGTTCGACCAGCTCAACAAGTACTTCACCATCAATAACATGCCGGTGGTAGGTTCGCAGTACTGGAACCAGGTTCACGGAAACCTGCCAGAGCAGGTGCTCCAGGACGCGGAGGGTCTCCAGACGCTTTCCACGCTTGCGAAGAACATGGCGTGGCTGCTGAAGTGCATTGAGGCGGGAAAGAACGCGGGAATTGCCTGTCCGGTTCCGGAGAAGGTTATCCGGACTAATTTCATCAGGTAACCTCTAAAAACCGGGACACGAGCAGATTTCGTACATGACTTATATCAGATGCTAGGCGTCAAACCGCAGTAATACTGTATGTATTTCAAGGTTTGACAACGAAGCAGATGATATAAGTCATAGAAATCTGCCGTGAAGGAGGTTTTTAGAGGTTACCATAAGGTAAAAACTGTAATTTACATAAGACAACCTCTAAAAACCGACAAAATTTCAGACAAATAGAGGTATTGAGCATAATCGGTCAAATCTTAACCCGTAGGCAAAGCTTTGGAACAGAAGCTTTGCCTTGATCGTTACCTTTTCCGTTTCTGCAAGGTCATTCTTGAATTTCCGGATCGTCTTTGCGTCAGGGACTTTATCGCAAAGGTTTATTCCCGGAAATCTCATAAAGCTCATTCTGTCTGATCGTCTGAAAGGTTATACAGCCGCTGCAATACCAGTATCCTGAGCATCATTACCACGTCATACGGCTCACTTTTCTTCTTTTTCATAGGAGTTTTTAGAGGTTGCCATAATGTAGATGTGCTATATCTTGTGCCGTAGCCTCTGGTTAGTTCTATATAACTGTATTTTTCACGAAAAAAACACAAAAAACTCTTGACAAAACAATTCAGTTGTGATATAATTTAATCAAGGAAATCAAGAACAATTCCTAATTTAAAATTCAATAAAATCAAATCAACGGAGGTAAATCATTATGAAATTTGTATGTCCTGTATGCGGCTATGTTTACGAAGGCGACGCAGCTCCTGAGAAGTGCCCGCAGTGCGGCGTTCCCGGCTCCAAGTTCACTGTTATCGACGACAACAGCAGCAAGCTGGTTTTCGCTGACGAGCATAAGATCGGCGTAGGCAGGCTCGAGGGCGTTCCCGAGGAGATCGTTGAGGGTCTGCGCGCTAACTTCACCGGCGAGTGCACAGAGGTCGGCATGTACCTTGCAATGGCAAGAGCCGCTCACCGCGAGGGATATCCCGAGGTAGGTCTCTACTACGAGAAGGCTGCATGGGAAGAGGCAGAGCACGCAGCAAAGTTCGCTGAGCTTCTCGGCGAGGTAGTTTCTCCTTCCACCAAGGAGAACCTCACAAAGCGCGTAGAAGCTGAGCACGGCGCTACCGCAGGCAAGCTTGACCTTGCAAAGAAGGCAAAGGCTCTCAACCTCGACGCTATCCACGACACAGTTCACGAAATGGCAAAGGACGAGGCAAGACACGGAAAGGCTTTCGAGGGTCTTCTCAACAGATACTTCAAGTGATCCAAGAAACCGCCTGAATAAAGGCTTCACAGGGGCAGTCGCAGAAATGCGGCTGCCCTTTTTGCTTTATTTCAACAGGCGGAAAACATGAAATTTTGGAAGCATGTTACAGCGACTTGAAAATCAAAAAGGGGCTGAACTCAGCCCCTTTTAATTATAGGGCAATACCGCGTACAAAATCCAATAAATGGTCTGCTTTGTGCGGTGTTGCCATAGGTCTTATCTTTTCCACGCAGCCCGTACGGTCATTTTGTCATAGGTATCGCGGACGGAGATTATCTTCAGCAGCACGATGACGAATACCGCAGCACAGCCGAGGGTCACGGGAATGCTTCTGGAAGTCAGCAGGATAATTCCGAACGCCGTTGAGTATGTGAGTATCAGGCGGTAGAAATGCGGATTAACCTTGAACACAAGAGAAAACAACAGATAGGTGAGCGCCAGCGTCAGCACCGGAAGCATATTCGGAGCAAGCCCGAGCAGCACTCCGAATGAGACCGCGATTCCCTTTCCTCCGTCAAATTTATGCCAGATGGGGAAGATATGCCCGAGCGCCGGAGCAGACATCACAAGCACCAGTCCAAGCGGAGTTCCGCCGCTTACCCTGATGTACAGAAACACCGGCAGGAATCCTTTCAGCAGGTCGCATACGAGGGTCAGCGCACCGCACCAGAATCCGCCGTAGGTGTATGCATTGTAGGTGCCGGGGTTGCTGTCGGGTGTGTCAACGGTGACGTCCTTTCCGCAGAACAGATTTGAAAAATAGCGTGCGAAAAGCAGACTTCCCGTGAAATATCCAAACAATATGAAACCGATCGTCGTGAGCATTTTATCTTCTCCTTTCATAAGAATCTGAGAGACTTTGAGTCTTTACACTTCTTTAATAATATTGTACTATAACCCGGCTTTTTATACAAAGGACAAAACGGTTAATTAGTCCAAAAAAATACCCTCCGCACGACATTTTTCACATAAGAGCAAAAAGATGAGTAAATCAGAGCCGGGCGGCTCATTGCTGAACCGCCCGGGATAAGGGTCAGATAACGTTGTATTCCTTGAGTATCTTCTCTATATCAGTGTCCTTTATCTTGCCGAGGAGCTTCTTTACAACCAGTTCCTGGGCGAGATTCATCTTCATGTCGGTAGCCTTCTTGCCGTCGCGGAGCTTAACTGTAGCGTCAAGCAGGGCGCGGATATCGAACACGCTTCCCCATACCTCGGGTACGCCGCGGTCGACGTTGAGCAGGGTGTAGACTGCTTCCATACCGGTGCGCATGGAGTACTCAGTGGTGAAGATGGTGTCGCGGGGAAGTTCAGCGAACTGTCCGAGGAATGCGAAGTTTACAGCGCCGTCCGGAACTACTTTCGGTCTGTCTTCGATCGCACGCGGCATGAAGAACGCGTCGATATATGGCATCATTACCGGAACTGTATTTGCGGAATGCTCTGCCATGTTCTCGATCTCATTCTCGGGAACTCCGAGGTGATACAGCCACTCCATGCAGATCTCCTTGCCGGTGCACTCGCGCATGGGTTTCTTGATATAGTCGCCGGGCTTGTCGCTGAACAGCGCGTATACCCACACGAGGCAGTGATCCTTGGGCTGCTCGCGGAACTGCGGCTGGCGGTTGATCGTCCAGCTCAGCAGCCAGGAGGAATCCTTGACGGTGACGATGCCGCCGGTGACTACCTTACCGGTGAACGGGTCGCGCTTGCAGATCTTCTTGATATAGGGGATTATTCGCTGATCCAGGGTTTCAACGGTGGCGCTCATCCAGTTGCATAGCTCAGGATTTCCGCAGAACTTGTCGGGGTTGCCGAACGCGGGATCCTGCGCGGCGATCTTACGCCACATATCCCAGCCGCCGCCTGCCCTGATCTCCGGGCGGAATTCAGCGGGCTTGTTCTGGCTGCCCATCGTGGAATTCTCGACGCAGCCGCCGTTTGTGATGAACACAAGATCGTTTTCGGTGAGGTCTATGCTTTCCTCCTGACCGTCACGGATAACGTCGATGCGGGTCGCGAGCTTGCGCTCAGGCTTGCAGTCGAACTGTACGTTCACGACCTTAACGCCGAAGTGGAACTGTACGCCGAAGCTCTCGAGGTACTTTATCATCGGCAGGATCATGGACTCATACTGGTTGTACTTGGTGAAGCGGAGCGCCTTGAAATCCGGCAGACCGCCGATGTGGTGGATATAGCGCTGAATATAGCGTTTCATCTCAAGAGCGCTGTGCCAGTTCTCAAACGCGAACATCGTGCGCCAGTAGAGCCAGAAGTTGGAGTTCAGCACCTCGTCATCGAAGAAATCGGTTATCTTCTTGTCCTGGAGATCCTCCTCAGGGGTGAAGAACAGCTTCATGATCTCCATTGCGCCCTTGTCAGAGATGTCGAACTTGCCGTCGGTGTGGGCGTCCTCGCCGCGGTTTATGGTCGCACGGCAGAGGGAGTAGTTCGGGTCCTCCTTGTTGAGCCAGTAGTACTCGTCGAGGACGGATACGCCTTCTGTTTCGATGGAAGGAATGGAGTGGAACAGATCCCACATTACCTCAAAGTGGTTGTCCATCTCACGGCCGCCGCGCATTACATAGCCGACGTCCTCGTACTTCCAGCCGTCGCAGGCGCCGCCCGCGAGCTGCTCCTTCTCGAGAATGTGGACGTGTTCGCCCTTCATCTGACCGTCGCGAACGAGATAGCACGCAGCAGTCAGTGCAGCAAGACCGCTTCCTATAATATACGCGGACTTATTGTCAACGCCCGCAGGCTTCTTAGGTCTTGCAAATGCTTCGTAGTTACCGCTTGAGTAGTACATATGATCTCCTCCTTGAAAATACCCTTTCGGGCGGTGGTTCCTTGTTGTGATTATATTTTAACTCATAATCGGTAAATATACAATAAACAGAATCGCCGCCGTGTTCAGTTTTTCATCACGGCGGCAAAGGTGTATAATTTTTTATCAAACCTGCTGGAATGATAAAACTACGAAATGCTGAAACGCTCCAGCGCGGCTGAGACATTCCCGTGCATAAGCGTGGACAGGCGGTCGATTATCTGCTTAGGATCCTCCTTCATATCGTTCTTGACCCAGTCGAGCATTACTCCGACGAACGCGTACTTATAAAAATTCGCGATGAATTCCTTGTCGTCCTCCCGGACGTTCAGATCCTTGGAGCATTCGTTCACTACGCCAATCAGGAGATCGTAGGTCAGCTTGTAGAGGTACAGCTCCACCTGCTCGCGGCTCACTGAGCGGTAGACATTTATTATAAACGGCTTATTCTCCTGCACCGCTTCGAAAATCTGGAGGAATCCCTGCTGCCAGGTGTCGTAGGTTTTTTTGCCCTCCAGCGCCTTTTTGGCGTCCTCGGCGCAGGACCACTCCACCAGGTCGTAAATATCCTTGAAGTGGTAGTAGAAGGTCATGCGGTTAATCCCGCAGTCCTCGGTTATGTCGTTTATTGTTATCTTGCTCAGCGGCTTTTTCAGCAGGAGGTTTTTCAGCGAAGCCTCCAGAGCGCGTTTAGTTACCTGTGACATTTCAGCACCTCCGGGTCTTTATGGTAGTATTATACCAGTTCCCGGGTAAAAAATCAAGGGAACCTCTAAAAAACGGTGTGAAAAGCAAAAATGGGCAGGGTGTGCCAGATTCTAGGAAAGCCGACGAAGTAAGGCTGTATGCCTTACGAGGAGGTGCAACACGATGTTGCAGAGCGAAATAACCAAGTGACGGCATGGACGCCGTCACATCAGAAATTTCGCTCGTTGACAGACGAAGATGGCGCGCACTGCACATTTTTGCTCACATGAGGTTTTTAGAGGTGACCTCAAGTGAAAATGCCGTGAAGAGGTGAGGGACAATTTACTTCTTCTTTTTCCTGACAATAACCGCCGCTGCAGCTCCTGCCGCAACTACTGCTGCGCCAATTCCGATTCCAGCTGCTGCCGGGAATCCGCCCTTATTCTCGGAATCACCCTGCTCCGCGCCGCTCTGCTCGCCGGTTGTCTGACCCGCCTGCTCCGCGCTCTGAGCCTCTCCAGTTACGCCGGAAGTCTCCTGCTCTGCGGAATGCTCCCGCTGAGCCGCTGTGTAAACTTCCATTCCGGTGACTTCCGCGCCGTCTACATTATAAGTGCCGTCGGTCACTGTAACATTCAGATGATGCTCGCCGTTCTCAAGACCCTTCAGCATGAAATTGACCTCGCGCATTCCAGTGCTCAGAACAGTATACGCGACTTCCTCGCCGCCATCAAGCGTGTAGGTCACGGACGCGTCCTTTCCGCCGCCGGTGATGGCAATTCCTGTTCCGGTGAAATCCACCGCGAACGAACAGCCAGCCTTCGCCGAGGACAGCGTACGCTTGTAATTCTTGAAGCTGGACATTGTGTTGTGATTCCACTCGCCGGTGTAATCAAACATCAGATCAGTATTGTCAAAGCGGGTGATGTAGGTCTCCGCGCCCTCAGCCGGAGCTATCACGAGATCGTCAAACCCGTTGCGGTCATAGGACGAGAAGAACGCCGCACGGCCAGCACCAAGGAAACTTCCCTCTGCTGTATAGTCGCACACCTGCTCGCCGTTTATCCAGCACTTAACGTTGTTGTCGACCGCCTCTATCTTCAGCTCCACAGGCGCGGAGGTGTCCGCTGTGCTCTTTCCGCTCCGGAGGACGTCGCTGTTTTCCCACAGGCTCCAGTCGCCGCTCTGCGTGAGTTTGAGCCAGTAGCCGCTCGCTCCCGCATGACCCTGAATGTAGCGCAGACCAACGCCGGTGTAATTCCCCGCCGCATTGTCTGAATCGGCAAATATCACCTTCGCAGAAACGCTGTAGTTATACCAGCGGTCGTCGCCGAAATTCGTGGTCGGGTCAGGAGTCCAGCCCCACTCATTCGCCTTCTCAGCGGCGGTTATCTGCTGAACCAGAACGCCGTCGTTTACCTCGAACGCTCCGCCCTCGTCGGTCGTGTAGCGCGGGGCGTTTCCGCGGGAGGCAAGGAAATCATCGCCGTAGCCGGCATAGCTGAAATCGTCGCTATACGGAAGCTCCAGAATAGTGCGCTCAGAGCTTTCCGGGTTCTTGTACTCCGTCTCCGGAAGGTCTACCGTAGAAACTGTAAGTATAGAATAGGGCTTCACAGTTACGGAGTAGGTGTACTTCCCGCCGTTTTCCTCCGGTGTAACGCTGCCGATATTCTTAAAGTAGTTCTCGTTATACGCGCCGCCGTCAGGTCCTCTTGTTTCCCAGAGGTGGACTTCGCTCCCGGCGTTGGCAAGCTCCGATACCTCAAACTCGTAGGTCAGCGGCTCGGCGGTGGTGTTTGTGATGACCGTCGAATAATCCGACTTGTCGGGACTGCACGTGGTCATGTAGCTGTACTTTGCATCAACTATCGCGTGACCGTCGCCGCCGGGAACTCCGTCAGCGTAGCAGGCGCCGTCAACGAAGCTCCAGCCCTTATCCATAAACTGCGTGAACTGAAGCATGGTATAGAATCCGCTGTCAAGCGTGTAGTAGCCACTCCACGGGTCGCAGGCGTTGATGAACTGCTTCTGGCAGTAGCACACGCCGTCATAGTACGCGGCAACCACCGGCTGGAACTGGCACATCGTCATGCCGCCCTGCGGATACATTGAAATGTAGCGGTTGGCGATGTCCAGCGCGCCGTTAATCCCGGTCAGACCGGAATTGCCCTCGTCAAAGCGCCACGCGCCCTCGGAGTACGCCATCGGAGAGCTTCCCTCGCTGAACCACAGTTCCTTGCCGTACTCCCGTGCAAGTTCCTGAGCATGGTCGGTGGAGCTGCTGGTGTAGTGGCTTCCGAGAACGTCGATGTTGTCGGAAAGCGTGGCGTCGCCGTCGCGAAGCCCCTTGAGGACCTCAGCCGCCGCCTGCCAGGTGCAGACCTCCTCGCCGGCAACTATTTTAATAGCGGAATAGTCGTAGCGGGAATCTGGCTCGCTCTTGAGGTGCTGCGACAGGTACACTATCCAGCCGTTGTCGCGGCCGCGCTCGTTCTGGGTCGCGGAAACGTAGTCGAACTTGATGCCGTAGGTGTCGTACGCCGCGTCGAGCGTGTTCTTATACCACTTGTAGCGCGCCGCGTAAACGTCGTCGGAATCGGAGATCCAGCGTGGTTCGCTCCACCACAGCATGTCAAGCGTGAGATCCGGGTTTATCGTCTTTGCGTCCGCTGCGAGCTGATAGCCTGCGCCCCTTGTGACATCGGCGTTCTCGTCCTCGCTGCGCATTACGGAAGGCTCCGTACCGGAGGAGGAGTTAATATCCGAACCCATTTCGAGCTTCAGGTGTGCGACCTCAAGACCATTTTTTCCAAAGATATAGTTCATTATCTCCCAGTAGGCGTCCGGGTTTTCCGCCTTGTAGTCAAGCAACAGGCGGGAGGAGTTGTTTCCGCTCACCATGCCGACTCCGCGGTAAAGCATGTTTTCGAGGGTGTTGGCATTGCCGCCGTTTATCACTATGTTCAAAGGATCCGCCTCCGTTTCCGCCGTCTCCGCACATGCGGGAAGTATTACTGAATTTGCCGCTGTGACCGCGCATACAGCCGCCGCAGCCAGTTTTTTAATATCCATTTCAATGCTCCTTTCGATGAGTTTGCAATTCATCTGTTGATTCAAGTATACTGCACCAGGAGCATTTTTTCAAGATTAAATATTTGCCGTATCCTTAAAATATGAACATCACAGCGTTCTTGTTCTGCGGTACTCTGTCGGGGTGGTTCCCTCGTATCTCCGGAACACCGCGCCGAAATAGGTAGGGTCGCGGTATCCGGTAAGCTCCGCGATCTCCGCCACGCTCCGTCCGGTGGAGCTAAGCAGCCGCTTTGCCTCTGATATCCGCTTGCGTGCGAGGTACTCCATCGGCCGCATTCCCGTCTGCCCACGGAATATCCGGCAGAAATGCTGAAGCGACACCCCGGTTATCCCCGCGAGCTGATCAAGCGTGATATCCTCGCTGAAATGCCGTTCGATGAACTCCACCGCGCGGTCTGACTGACCTCCCGGGCGCTTTGCGCCGCCGAGAAGCACCGAGCGCGCCTCCAGGATATATTCGTACACAAGCAGGGAGCAGCGCTCACCGCCGTTCAGCGGGTCTGACGCTGCGGAAAGCAGCCTTGCAAAGATCCCATCGCATCCGGAAAGCTCCGTGCCGCTGCGCTCGTTCCAGTCCCCAAAGCCGAGATTCGTCATAAGCTCGCGAATGCAGGCTCCGCGGAAAACCACCCAGGCGGTCTCCCACATGTCCTGCTGCGGGTAGTACTCGTGCGGGACTCCCGGAGCGACGAGAAATATGCTCCCCGGAATTTGCGGGAGCTTCCTGCCGTCTATCTCAAGCACCCCCGCTCCGTTTCTGGTATATAAAATCTGGTAGGATACCAGTCCGGAACTTCGAACCACGTGGTACTCCGGGTCGGAGATACCCACGCCGGAAACATAGAACGGAAGCTTCATCTGAGCGCCGAGCACCGGGTAAATGCTGTTGTTCATATCATCACCTCATCAATATTTTAGCATTTCAACGGTTGGTTGTCAACTGGTATCCCCTTTACGGCTGAAATTTTGCAGTATCTTCCCCGATTCTATAAAAATTCTTTCAGTATCATGGCGCAAATTGTGAAAATCGTGAAACACACTTGCAATTTGAGAAAAAATGTTGTATAATATAGCTTGTGTAAACCATTACATAAGTTCAGACCAATGAAACCCGGGCTGAAAATGTAATACGCCACGTAAGATACGTAAGATACGTAAAATTAAGGAGAAATCTATGAAGCACAGAAGAATTTTAAGCATACTGCTTGCGGCTGCGACAGCGGTCAGCGTTGCAGGCTGCTCCAAGAATGAAACCAGCGGTTCTGAAAGCAGCGCTCCGGACGACAGCAGCTCCCCCGCGGGCGTGCAGACAGCCTCCAATGTGTCCGCAAACGGCTGGGAATTCAACCAGGTAGCGATGGGCGGCGGCGGATTCGTCAGCGGCGTTTTTGCGACCAGCCAGGAAGGACTCTACTACGCCCGCACCGACGTCGGCGGTGCGTACCGCTACAATAAGGACACCCAGCTCTGGGAGTCCATGTCCTACGGCATAAGCGAGGACGACCAGGGATTCCTCGGCATCGCTGGTCTCGCCTACGGCGACAAGGATCCGAACCGCGTTTACCTCCTCGCAGGAACAAGCTACCTCAGCGGCGGCAGGACCGCGCTGTTTATCTCCAATGACTACGGCAGCACCTTCACCCGAACCGAGCTAACCGACTACATAAAGGTAGACGGCAACGGAATGGGACGAGGCAACGGCGAGCGCCTCGCGGTCGACCCCAAGAACAGCGACATCGTATACGCCGCGGGAATGAGCAGCGGCGGTCTGATAAAGTCCACCGACGGCGGCCAGACATTCACCTACCTCGACCTCGGCGTTGACACCTCCACAAATAACAACAACGGTATTTGCAGCATACTCATCGACCCGCAGTCCGGCGATGATTCCTCTTGCTCCACGATTTACGCTGCGCTCTCCAGCAAGGGGGACTACAACCTCTTCAAATCCACCGACGCGGGCGCTACGTGGGCTCCCGTTGAGGACGCCCCGAAGGGTCTGATGGTCCAGCGCATGAAGTACAACGGCGACGGAAAGATCGTGCTGACATACGCTTCCACCGAGGGTCCGTGGAACAATCCCCGCGGCAACGGCGGGATCCGCCTGCTTAATATCGCTGATGATTCCATTACTGACATCACACCTGAAAAGAACGGCTACGGCGACGTTGTTATCGACCCAGCCAACCCCGACAGAATGGTGGCAGTGACCGAGAACGTATACGACCAGCAGGCAAACGGCACCTTCGGCGACGACTTCTACGTTACCACCGACGGCGGCAAGACCTGGAAGAACATCAACCTTGATATGACGATGTCCGGCGGCGATGTAAGCTGGCACAACGAGTCCTCCATGCACTGGTGCAGCTCCCTCGCTATCGACCCGCACAACACCGGAAAGATCATGGTGGTCTCCGGCAACGGAATTTTCTCCTGCGACAACATCTGGGACGAGCATCCCGCATTCTACTTCTTCGCAGAGGGCATTGAAGAGACTGTTCCCTACGAGCTTGTCAGCATTCCCGGCGGCGAGCTTGTGACGGTCGTTGGGGACTACGACGGATTCACGCAGGATGACGCTGCCGAGTTCGGAACGCGCCACAGCAGCAACGCTGGCTCCATGACCGGGCTTGCGGTCGCAGCCGCCAACACCGACGTATGGGTAAAGGCTGCAAACTCCGACACCGGCAACGACTTCTGGTACTCCGAGGACCGCGGCGTTACCTGGAGCAACAAGGTGACGGCTCCGGTGAGCGGTCAGAACGGCCACGGCGGCTCCGTTGCGATCTCCGCTGACGGCTCGACATTCTACTGGGCTCCGGACAACATGGCGTTCGTGTTCTGGTCTGACGACAAGGGCAAGACCTGGAACCAGTCCGAGGGCGGAATGTCCGCAAAGCGCCTTATCGCCGACCCCGTAAACCCTGACTACCTCTACGCAGCAAGCGGCAGCACTTTCTACTACAGCGACGACCGCGGCAAGACCTTCACCGCAAACAGCGAACTTTCCGTGTTCACATCAACAAGACCAGTAGTAGAGGCAGGCGTTGAGGGCAAGATCTACTACCCTGCAATGGGACTTCAGGTCTCCACCGACCACGGCAAGACCTTCACGCGTCTCTCCACGGTTTCCAACTGCCAGATGGTAGGTCTTGGCAGAGGCAAGAACGACGGCGACCCTGCCGTTATCTACATCTGGGGTCAGCCGACCTCAGACGATCCGGTAGGTCTCTACTGGTCCACCGACGAGGGCGCAACATGGAGTCGTATCAACGACGACAACCACCAATTCGGCGGAACCGGAAACGGCAAGTTCGTCTACGGCGACTGGAACAAGTACGGCAGAGTTTACATGAGCACTCTCGGTCTGGGCGTTGTTTACGGCGACCTTATCGAGGAATGATCAGAATAAACGTAAATCCACCGGCATGACCGGTGGATTTAGACCGTTGAAAAGTCCCTAAAGTGACTTTTCCGACGAACATCCCAGCCGCGCGCATGTCTTGGCGGCTTTGCTGTCAAACCAGCGTAAGACCGAAGGTCGTCGCCTAGACACTTGCTGGGATAGAAGTATTTTTTGACCCGGCAAAGGCGGGGGATTTTTGCGTTTTAGTTTTATATGAACAAAACCTCCGCTTTTCGGCGGAGGTTTGTTTTAATTTAACCCGTGCTTTACGCGGTCTGCTTCCTCGGCGCGCTTGGCGTTGTTGAAGCGGTCAAGCGTACCAACAAGGTAGCCCGTGATCCGCCTGATACGCTCAAACGGCTGGTCGTTGAAATGGTATGTCGCGTTGACGTACTCTCCGTCGACGTCAAAGTCGATGGCGGTTATGTTGCGGTTCGGGTATTTTTTCAGAGCGGCTTCCGTGTAATAGTCGATTTCCTGCTGGGGGAGCGTGCCTCCTGTAACGTTGATTTTCATGAGTATCACCTCTTATCTGTAACAATAGTATATCACTATATCTTGCGTTTGTCAACTGTTTTTTGTACAATATCTCTGTATTTCTTTCCGGATTGCAGCCAGTAAACAACTACGAATCCCACGACTGTGCACAGCATTCCGGCGGAGGTCTGGACGGGTCCGGCACCGTGCGGGAGCAGTTCCCGAAGCGAGCCGAGCATGAACCCGAGTATCACGAGGTAAGTTCCGCGTGGGTGGAGGCCGAGAAGCCTCTCAAGCACCTTAGCTGTCAGGAATACGCCGACTGCGGCTCCTGCCGCAAGCGGAACAAGAGCCAACAGCTCAAATTCTCCGAGCTTTTCCATAACATCATCGTAAATCCCGAGCATAAGCAGAAAGTGCGACGCGCTTATCCCCGGGAGCACCAGCGCCGCCGCAAGCAGAAGTCCACCGAGAAACTGCATTATCACCGCAGCGAATCCGGAGGTGTCAGGCGAGAATATCCTTTCGGGGAGCATTGAGATCAACATTACAACTCCGACCCCGGCGAGGATAAGCGCAGTGGATCCGGCGGTAAGCTTCCTGATCTCAGCCTTGCGGAAAATCATGGGAATCCCGCCCGCGACCGCCCCGAGAAACAGGAACCTCAGCGGAACTTCCACCGGGGTAGTCAGCAGGAAAGTTATCAGCCTTGCTATGAGAAGTGCCCCGGCGCAGGCTCCGATGGCGAATTTCAGGAGCAGCAGGAGATTTTTCCTCGGTTCGGAGAAGGCGCGGCTGACCGCCGTTATCAGGTCGTCGTAGATTCCGAGGATCATCGCCGCGCTTCCGCCGCTGACGCCGGGAATGGTCATTGCGCCGCCAACCGCAAGCCCGCTCAGAATTGTCTTTAACGTATTCATAAATGCTCCTTTCGCTTAATCGCGTATTCTATATATTATAGTATGTCCGGGGTTGATTAAGAACCTCGTTTTCCGATTGAAATTTCCGTGGAAATGTTCTATAATCTTTATGAATGGAGGGATAAAATGAGAAGATCAGACAGGGAGATCACAGACGAACAGGAGCTGCTTCAGGTAATATCCGAATGCGACGTATGCCGTCTTGCGCTGAACGACGAGGAAGTGCCGTATATCCTGCCGCTGAATTTCGGCGAGGAGGTCAGCGGCGGAAGGCTTTATCTGTACTTCCACGGCGCGGCAGAGGGCAGGAAGTACGACCTGATTAGCCGCGATCCGCAGACCGCGTTCGAAATGGACTGCTCCCACAGGATAGTACTGGACGAGAGCAGGGGATACTGCACGATGGAGTACCGCAGCATAATAGGCAGGGGAGTACTGACCGAGGTTCCGGAGGAGGAGAAACTCCACGCACTGACGCTGATAATGAGGCACTACCACCCTGAGCATACGGATTTTAACCCCGCCGCCATACCCAGGACCCGGGTGCTGAAGCTGGAGGTCACATCTATGACCGGTAAGCGCCGTATGACTTCAGCAAAATAATTTCTCCGCAAATAAAAAAAATTTCAAAAAGGACTTGCAATTTCTGTGATTATGTGGTATACTTGATTAGTATGATATCACTTGTACATAAATGTACATATTTATATGGAGGAATATTAACCAATGGGTATTTTCGAAATAATCAGCGCAATAGTTCTTATAATTGCATGCGTGTTTATCGTTATCGTTGTTCTTATGCAGGACACCAAGACTCAGATGTCTCAGACAATCTCCGGCAACACCGGCGATAACTACTTCGGAAAGAATTCCGGCAGAACCAAGGAAGCTCAGCTCAACAAGGCTATGATCACGGCGGCGATCATATTCTTCATTCTTGCGATGGTTGTTAATATTGCAAATGCTTACTTCGGCGGTTCCAAGTCTGACGACACATCAAGCTCCGTTACTTCTTCCGTTGTTTCCGAGGTTTCCACCTCCGAGGGAACCGCTGAGGATTCCGGCACTGCTGAATCAGGCGCGGCAGGAAGCACGGCTGAGTCCTCCGGAACAGCTCAGGCGGGCGAATCGTATGCTGAAAGCACAGCTTCCACTGCTGAACAGTAAAAAAACGGGACAGGCATTACCGCCTGTCCTTTTTGTTAATAACAGGTGAGTTCGTGGATAAAATATAGTAAACCGATGAGAAAGGATAAAAATGAACAAGCTGAAAATATCAATACTGCTCATGCTTTACGACGCAGGCGAAAAGGGACTGACCGACAAGCAGATCGCCGACCGTCTGGATATCAATAAAAAGGGATTCAAGAAGCTGGAGACCGCGCTTTCCGAAATGAAACAGCACAACGACATTGCCTACAAGAAGGGCATGTGCTGGATAAAGCACCCGGAGCAGTTCTTCAAGGCGGAGGTCACCCGGGTAACGCCGAAATCCGGTTTTATCAGGCAGCTTGGAGATATGCCGGTCGAGTATTTCGTGCGCGGCCGCGACCTCATGGGGTCTATTCCCGGAGATATCGTGCTTGCAAAGCAGACCGCCGAAGCTGACGAGCGATTCTCCGCCGAGGCAGTTGTGGTTTCCGTGCTGGAGGCGAACAATGGACTTCAGACCGGAGTTATCGTCGCTGAGGGCAACAAGCTGATGGTTCTTCCGGATAAGCTCTGCAATGACCCGCTCGTTATTGCGAAGGTGTCCAAAGCGGCTGCTATGCATGTCGGCGATAAGGTAGTTTTCTCAATAAAGAAGCGTGGCGAGCGCCACATGGATCATACCGTCAACATCGTGGATGTGTTCGGCTCCAGCGATACCGCGAAGGCAGGCGCGGACGCCTACATGCTGTCCAACAATCTGCACGTGAACTTTCCGGACGATGTGCTGTACGAGGCTTCCAAACTTGACATCGACGAGCCGGACCCCGACGAGGTGCTCCGCCGACTGGATCTCCGTGGAGAGCCGATTTTCACCATCGACGGTGCGGACACCAAGGACATCGACGACGCGGTGAGCATCGCAAAGACCGATCGCTGCTACAAACTGGGAGTGCATATCGCGGACGTTTCACACTACGTTACAAAGGGCAGCAAGCTCGACGAGGAGGCGTTTTACCGCGGAACCTCGATCTACTACGCCGACCAGGTGGTCCCCATGCTGCCGCGCCAGCTTTCAAACGGAATATGCTCGCTGAATCCGCAGGTGGACAGACTGGCGTTTTCCTGCCTGATGGACGTTGGGTTTGACGGAAAGCTGCTGAGCTACCGCTTCGAGAAATCCGTTATCAGGAGCCGCGTAAAAGGCGTTTATTCCGAGGTCAACAAGATAATCGACGGCACCGCCGACGACGAAATAAAGACGAAATACGCCCGGGTGATCGACCGTATCCCGATAATGAAGGAACTCGCGGATATCCTTGTAAAGAACCGCGTCGACCGGGGCGCTCCCGAGATAGATACCTCAGAGACCAAGATAATCACTGATGAAAACGGCGTGTGCATTGACGTTAAGCCGCGCACCACCGGAATTGCAGAGGGGATCATCGAGGAGTTCATGCTGATGGCGAACAAATCGGCGGCGGCTCTTGCGATGAAGGAGAAAATACCGTTCGTTTACCGTGTGCACGAGGCTCCGACGACGGAGAAGCTCGACCAGCTGCGGGAAACGCTGACCGCGCTGGGGATAAATCCCGGTGCGCTCGGGGCGAACGCTCCCGCCTCCGAGCTTGCGCGGATACTCCGCGAGAACAAGGACAACGACCGCGCGATGGTGATTAACAGGATAGTCCTGCGCACGATGATGAAGGCGCGCTACAGCGAGGAGCCACTCGGACATTACGGTCTGGTAATGCCGGAGTACGCGCATTTCACCTCGCCTATACGCCGCTACGCCGACCTCTCGATACACCGCATACTGACCGACTATGTGTACTCCCTTGACCACGAGAAGCTGTGCAGAAAGTACGCTGCGTTCTCCGCTTCTGCGGCACTCCAGGCGAGCAACACGGAGCTTTCAGCGGTACGCTGCGAGCGCGAGTGCGAGAATTTCTACATGGCTGAGTACATGAAGAACCACGTCAACGAGGAGTTTGACGGAATGATTTCCGGCGTCAGCGCGGGCGGCGTGTACGTCGTACTGCCTAACACCATCGAGGGTATGGTGTCGGTTGCGACCATGCCCATGGGCGACTACGAGGTTCAGCACGGCGTTATCCTCACCGGAGCGATCGACGGCAGCATATATACTGTTGGCGACAAGGTTCGCGTGAAGTGCGTCAGCGTGAACGTCAACGGCGGGTTCATCGACTTTGAGTTCGTTGGAAATCCCGGAAAACCTGCGAAGTCTGAAAAGACTGATTCTTAATAGTAAATCCCCGGAGTTCTGCTCCGGGGATAATTCTATAAATAAAAAGAATCCACCGGTCATGCCGGTGGATTCAGCTTGTAGAAAAAGTGTCTTTTGCCCGCGAAGCTGGCATTTGAAATCCATTTTTTTGCCCAAGCTTCGGATAATCTGTTTATTAGCCCTTAACAGCGCCAAGAGCAACGCCCTTAACGATGAACTTGGAGAGGAACAGATAAACGATAACAACCGGAATGATGGATAACAGGATCATCATGTAAACTTCACCCAGGTCGCCGTTCTGAGAGTTGAGCTTAGAACGCAGAATGGACATCATAATAGGAAGTGTCCAGTTGTCAGAGGAGTCAATAACCAGCGCAGGTGTGAAGAAGTTGTTCCAGGACGCAACGAATCCGAAGATAAGCTGTACTGCGAACGCAGGCTTCAGCATGGGGACAGCGATAGCGTTGAACGTTCTGAACTCGTTGGAACCGTCAACACGGGCAGCCTCGATTACCTCAAGCGGCATGGAGCTTTCGATGTATTGCTTCATGTAGAAGAATATTGCCGGAGCAGCGATCGCCGGAATTATCAGCGGCCAGTAGGTATCGTTCAGATGAACCTGGTTAACGAGCTGAATGAAACCTGCTGCGGAAACCTGTGTTGGGATCATCATTACAGCCAGAATGAATGTAAAGATAAACTTCTTTCCCTTGAAGTCGTAAACATGAATGCCGTACGCGGTCATTGCAGAGAAGTACGTTGTCAGGATAGCGCTGGACGCAGCAATAAAGAAGCTATTCCAAAGACCGCGAGGAAGCGAGAACAGAGCGTTATCAGTGATAGCAGTGATAAAGTTATCGCCAAAGTGTGTGCTCGGGATCAGTGTGAAACCTGCCTGCAGTTCTGCATTTGAACGTGAACCGTTGATGATCAGCAGATAGAAAGAGAACAGTGAAAGGAAAGTTACAAAAACAAGGAAGATATAAGCGAGCACTCTCGTTACCATCTGCTGTGCACGATAGCTCTTGGATTCTTCCTTGTACTTTGCTACATTAGGATTAGCCATTCTTTACAGCCTCCTTTACCTTCTTTGCCTTTTTCTTCGGCTTGTCGTCTCTTGTAACCATTGTCTTGAATACGATCATGCTGAGCGCACCGGTCAGTATAAAGATAACAACGGAAACAGCACCGCCCATACCATAGTTCTTGGAACCGCTGCCTATTAGACGGTTAAGATACATGATAAGAGTCATACAGCTGTTATTCGGGCTGCCGGAACCAGCAGTGATGATCTGCGGGACATCGAACATCTGAAGACCACCGATGAGAGATGTGATCGCAACATAAAGCAGAATCGGCATCAGCAGAGGAAGTGTGATCTTGAAGAACACCTGACCAGAAGTAGCACCATCAATAGATGCAGCCTCAAACAGGCTCTGGTCGATACCCATGATACCAGCCATCAGCAATATCGTAGTATTACCGAACCACATCAGGAAGTTGATAAACGCGATTATGCAACGCGTCGATACAGGATTCCGGAAGAATTCGAATGTATTATTCGTCATTGCGAGGATGATCTGATTTATAGGTCCAACATTTGAGAACAATGTGAAGAACAGCATTGAGAACGCCGACGCCATTACCAGGTTAGGCATGTAGATAACTGTCTTGAAAAAAGTCTGGCCTTTGATGTTAAGTCTTGCGCTCGTAAAAATGACTGCAAGAAGTAACGAGAAAACGAGCTGAGGGATAGCACCAATGATCCACATGATCATTGTATTGCATGCATAGTTGACTATGTTAATAGATCCGCTCTTATTAGGAGTGAACAACTTAATGTAGTTATCAAAACCTACAAAGTTCGGTCCAATCTGTGCAAGTCCATCTCTGTAGTTTTCAAAAAAGCTGTTGTAAAATGTGTTGAAAAGCGGTATCAGCTGGCAAGTAATAAAAACAATGAGGAACGGTATTATAAATATGTAACCCCATTTTGCATAACTGATCGACTTATGTTTCTTATCCATTCCTAGGTCCTCTCCTCTTAATTTTCCTAGTAAAAAAGAGGTGAAGCAAGACTGCCCCGCCTCTTTTTTTAGGACTAGATTACTTTGTTAAAACGCCAACTTAAGGAGTTACGATTGCAGGATACTTGTCGTTTACAAAGCTGTAGAAGTTAGCAAGTGCCTCGTCCTTGGTAACTTCGCCAGTGAAGTAGTCAAGCATGTACTTAGGCAGACCTTCACTGAGGAGCTGATCGTACTGAGTCTTGTTCTCAAACTTGATGTTCTTAGCAAGCTCAACGAAGATAGCGGTATCGTTCTGGCCGCCGAGGAATGCGTTGCCATAGTTCGGATCCTCAGCAAACTTCTGGTTTACGTTGGTGTTGTTGGTGAACTGGCTCTCGTTCTCAACGAGCTTGGTGCAGATGTCCTCGTTAGCGGTGAATGCGTTGAATACGTCTGCGAGCATCTCGGGGTTATCAGAGCCCTCTGCTGCGAGCAGCCATGTGCCGCCCCAGAAGTAAGCCTGCGGACCCTGGATAATAGCCCAGTCGCCAGGGCAGCCCTTATCGGGATCCTGTGCGTTGCCCATGGAGAAGTTGTAGTACCAAGCCGGGCCGAAGAAGCACATTGTCTTGCCATCCTTGAACATCTGAGCATTCTTCTCATCGCCCCAAATATCGGAGGTCAGAGTGTACTCGTTCTGAACGAAGTCGTAAGCCTGGTCGATCCACTGATTGAATACATCGTCGATAACGAGGTTGTTATCAGCGTCTACCCAAGGAGATGTAGCGTTGTTGGAGAAGGTTCTGAAGGTCTCAGCATAGGAAGCGGTCATGTAGTAACCGAGTTCCTTAGCCTGCTTAGCAACTTCGTTGAACTTTGTCCAGTCGGAGAGCTTAGCCTGAACCTCAGCGGGCTCGGAAGTACCGAGAACAGCCTCTGCGATGGAGCGTCTGTAGATCAGAGCAGCAGGGCAGCACTGGAAGGAAACACCCTTGAGCTGACCGTTTCTTGTATCGGTAGCTGCGTCTACGGTGTACTTATACTCAGTGTCGAGTGCGGAAACGCCGATCTTGGAAACGTCCATTGTGTAGTCGGAGTTTACATACTTGATGATGTAGTCAGCCTCTGCAAGGAACATATCAACCTTGTCGTCAGCAGCTGCGGAAGCCTGAGCCTGGAGAGCAGCGTCAAGCTTATCCTGGTAAACGCCGTCGTCAGAAGGATTGATTACCCAGTTAACGGTGATTCCCTCAGGAACGGTGTAGTACTTCTCGAAGAAGCCCTTGAACTCTTCGTTCCAAGCGTAGATGTTGAATACCTTGCCTTCGCTCTCGCTTACGGTGATACCGGTACCAGCAGTCTTAGCGGAATCATCAGCCTCAGCAGCGGGTGCGCTGGACTCCTCAACAGCGGAGCTGGACTCGTCAGCAGGTGTGCTGGAATCAGCAGCAGAGCTGTCAGCAGCGGAGCTGGAATCAGCCGGTGTGCTGGAGCTTGTTGTGTTGCTGGAGCAGCCAGCAAAGGACAGAACTGCAGCAGATGCGAGCAGAGCTGCTAAAATTCTTTTCTTCATAGATTTTTCCTCCCAAAATAGGTTTCATTTTGTTCCCGAGGGAACTGAATTAATCATCAAGGTTCTCGGGTAATTATACTCTGTCTGAAGCGTTTCAATCACCGCCCCTTGATTACATTTGTAAGTTTATCATAAATCATTTCATTTTTCAACCCCTTTTTTAGAACTTTTTAAACAGAAAAAATGGGAAAACGTTTTCAATTTTCACCTCTTGTTCATATTCACAATACAAAGGGGTGAATCGTTAATTTCAGTTTAATTTTTTTGTTAACTTAATTTATCCGCGAGTTAATGCGATTTCCTTGACGTTCATGCCTTGTTGTTACTTTGCTGTTACCGAATTTGTAACCGTTTTGTAACCGCTTTGTAATCATTCATTTGTGCAAATCGCCGAAAAATCAGCAAAACCGCAGTGTAAACGATATCATCGCAATTTTCCTGTATTTCCTATTACAATCACGCTCGCGGGTGTTCCCTGTTCCATTCATCGCCCACTCCGCTTTCACATCAATTACACACTATTTATGCATTTTCGACAATCCGCCGATTTTCATGTTAAAAACAAAATGTCCCCGCAGCCGTAGCCGCAGGGACATATAATTCAGTTATCAGACGGGGTGAACCTTGTTGGTCTTGTCAGCATGGTCAGCGTCGATGCCTACCTGTCTGTCGCGGCGCTTCTCGAAGAACTTCGGAGCAACCTTCGGGAACATTGCGTAAGTGAGCACATCCTCAACGGAAGCGTTCTCAACGTACTGCTTGACCTCTTCCTTCATTGTGTCGAACTCGGGCTTGAGAAGGTCGGCAGGGCGGCAGGTGATGGGCTCCTCTGCGCCGAGGATCTTCTTCTGGAACTCAGGATCGATTGCGACAGGAGTCTTGCCGTATTCGCCCTTAACGAGACCCTTGAACTCCTTGGTAACAGTCTTGTAGCGCTCGCCTGTAATTACGTTGAACACAGCCTGAGTACCAACGATCTGTGAGGTAGGTGTAACGAGGGGCGGGAAGCCGGAATCCTTACGAACACGCGGAACTTCCTGAAGAACAGCCTCGAGCTGATCAGCCTTGCCAGCCTGCTTAAGCTGAGACAGCAGGTTGGAGAGCATTCCGCCCGGAACCTGATAGATCAGCGCGTTGGTATTGGTAGCCAGCATGGAGGGATCCAGCAGGCCGTTGTCGATGTACTTTTTGCGGAGCTTCATGAAATAGTCACGGATAGAGTTCAGCTTCACAAGATCAAGACCGGTGTCATACTCTGTGCCCTGGAATGTAGCCACGATGGACTCAGTCGGAGCGTGGGAAGTACCCAGTGCGAGCGGGGACATAGCGGTATCGACGCCGTCAACGCCTGCCTCAACAGCCTTGATGATGCACATGGAAGCAAGACCGGAAGTATAGTGGGTGTGAAGCTGGATCGGGATCTTAACGGTAGCCTTCAGATCCTTTACAAGGCTTGCAGCCTCATAAGGAGTCAGCAGAGCCGCCATATCCTTGATGCAGATGGAATCTGCGCCGGCATTCTCGATCTGCTTAGCGTAGTTCATGTAATACTCGTGAGTGAATACCTCGCCGAGGGTGTAGGAAATAGCTACCTGAGCGTGACCCTGCTCCTTCTTAGCTGCCTTGATGGCGGTCTCGAGGTTGCGGATATCGTTCAGTGCGTCGAAAATGCGGATAATGTCGATACCATTTGCGATGGACTTCTGAACGAAGTACTCTACCAGGTCGTCAGCATAGTGACGGTAACCCAGCATGTTCTGACCTCTGAACAGCATCTGAAGCTTGGTGTTCGGCATTTCCTTTCTCAGGATACGGAGTCTCTCCCACGGATCCTCGTCCAGGAAGCGTATGCAGGAATCGAAGGTCGCGCCGCCCCAGCACTCAGCGGAGTAGAAGCCGATCTTGTCCATCTCGGAGAGGATAGGACGCATTTCGTCCATAGACATTCTTGTGGCAAGCAGGGACTGGTGCGCGTCACGAAGAACGGTTTCAGTTATCTTTAATTTTGCCATTTCTGTTCTCCTTAATAATTACGCGTTCAGTGTAGCAACAACAGCGCCGGTCTCAACAGCGTCGCCCTTGTTAACGTTAACGGAAGCAACAACGCCGTCCTTATCGGAAACGATGTCGTTCTCCATCTTCATAGCCTCGAGAACTGCGATAACGGTGCCGTTTGTAACCTTATCGCCTACCTTGACCTTAACGTCGACGATAGTGCCGTTCATAGGAGCGTTAACGGTTGCGTTGCCCTGTGCGCCAGCGGGGGCAGCAGCCTTCTTAGCGGGAGCTGCCTTCTTGGGAGCGGGAGCAGCAACGGGGGCTACAGAGCCGTCAGCCTCGTCAACAGTTACATCGTATGCATTGCCGTTTACTGTGATGGTGTATCTTTTCATGTCAAAAACCTCTCTATGTTTTAATTAAAACACGAAATTAACGTGCTTTCTGGTGGGAGCAGCTACTCTCTTGCTGGAGCAGAGGTCAACAGCGGAAGCAACTGCCTGCTTGGTATCCTCAGCAGCGATAACGCCGTCGATCATGCCGAGGGAAGCAGCCTTGAACGGAGTGGTGTCAGCCTCTTCGCCCATGAATACCTTGACAGCCTCGGGGCTCATCGGAGCGATAACAGCCTTCTCCCATGCGTAGGAAATGTCAGCGCTGTCGAATGCAGCGTATGCCGCGCCGATTGCCTTGCCGGTGATGAGGTTGATCTTGGTCGTGGTAGCGGAAGCGTAAACCTGAGCGAGCTTAGCGGCGTCGCGTACGGAGCCTGCAAGCTCAGCAGCGCTGGAAGCCTCGAAGCCCTCGGTGTTTACAACTGTAACTACCGGAATGGAGAATACGTCAGCGAGCTGAACGAATCTTGCGATCTTAGCGCAGTCAGCAGCGGTGAGCTTTGCAGCCTTATCGGTAGCTACGAAAGCTACGGTTGCCCAGTTAACGCTTGCGAATGCGGTGTAAGCAGCGTTGCCGAACTCAGCGCCGAGCTCTACAGTGGAGTTCTTGTCAGCGAGAGCCGCAACAAGGTCAGCGCCCTTCATGGAAGCGGAAACCGCAGCGTCGTTCTCTGCGAAATCATCGTTGCCTGCGAGGGAGATGTTGTTTGCAGGAAGGATAGCAGCCAGCTTCTTAGCCTTTGCGATAGCCTCTGCGTCGTCCTTAGCAAGGATATCGGCAACGCCGGACTTAGCGGCGTTTGCAGCCTTGCCTGCGCCCTCGAGCTTGCCGTCGGGTGTGTTGAACGGAGCGTTCAGGAACAGCTCAGCCTTCTCTGTCATGATCGTAACATCAGCCATGGAAGCGATGACGGCAGCCGCGCCTGCGCATACGCCGGTGATGACCGCGATCTGCGGAACTACGCCGGAAATAGCAGCGGAAGCCTTGATTATGTCGCCGTAGTCAGCGAGTACTTCCATACCCTCGTTGATGTCGCCGCCCTTGCTGTCGAATACTGCGACAACGGGAGCGCCGTTCTTTGCAGCGAGCTCATACAGCTTCTTGATCTTGAGAGCCGCGCTCTTGTCAACTGCGCCGCCCTTAACGGAAACGTCCTGTGCGTAAGCGTAAACAGTCGCGCCGTTTACTGTGCCGTAGCCGGATACTACGCTGCCTACAGCTCCGTCAGCCGACAGGAACTTGTCGAGCTCGTTAAAGCTGTCCTCGTCGAAGAGGGCATTCAGTTTCTTTCTTGCGTCGCTGTCAGGAACGTTCTGTTCCATCTCAGCCAGTGTCTTTGAAAACGCCATTTTTTCTCCTCCATACCTGCTATTGAGATCGGTGCAGACATAGCTGCCCCGTCTTAATTAAAATTTATCCACAATAATTATACTACATTGAATATGAAAACTCAAGCGAAAATCTGAGATTTTTGCATTTTTTATCTTATGCATTAAAACCATCGCATGAAATGGTTAAAATTTTGTCAATTTCAACAAATCTTTATAATTCTCAAATCATCGCTTGAATGCGAAAATCATTTGCCTCTCCTGTTCTGACCTTTTCCGACAGAAGCACGCAGAGAACGCAGCTCGTCCTTGGTCAGGTCGCGGTAGGCGCCGGGCTTGAGCATTCCGAGCTTCACACCGCCGATGGCGATACGTCGCAGTCTGCCGACATCAAGGCCTACTGCGGTGCACATGCGGCGTATCTGGCGGTTTCTGCCCTCCTTGATGACGAAGCGGAGCACCGTTCTTTCCGGGGATTCGGACAGCACTTCCACCGTGCAGGGGAGCGTCTTTACGCCGTCGTCAAGCTCCACGCCGGACATCAGCCGGGAAAGCTGATCCTCGTTTACCATTCCGTCGATGGTAACACGGTATGTCTTGGGAACGTGCTTCGACGGGTGCATGATGTCGTTCGCGAACTCGCCGTCGTTCGTGAAAATAAGCAGACCCTCGGAGTTGCGGTCGAGCCTTCCCACCGGGTAAACCCGCTCGGGAACGTCGGTCAGCAGGTCTGAAGCTACCTTCCTGCCCATCTCGTCCGCCATGGACGTTACGTAGCCGCGCGGTTTGTTAAGCATGATGTAGCGCTTTTCTGCGCTCTCCGCAGCTATCTCCTCGCCCTCGACGCATATCAGGTCGTTATACGGGTCAGCTTTGTCTCCCAGGGAGCAGGGTCTGCCGTTGACCGTGACTACGCCGGCGGAGATCAGCTCCTCCGCCTTTCTGCGTGAGCATCTTCCGCTGTCTGCAATGATCTTCTGAATTCTAACCTTTTCCATATTTATCCTCTCTATGTACGCCCTCCCGGGCGGAATCAGCGCATCACTGCGCAATTTATCTACACATATATTCCCAGTTTTGACAGTATCGTTTCAAAGAATCCCGGCTCGCTGTCGTCCGCCTCCACGGCTGAATCAGCCAGAAGCGGGCAGGCGCACACGACCTTCCCGTCAAGCAGGAACCTGATCTCCCCGAGCCGGTCTCCCCTGCCGACGCTCCCGTAAACGAACCCCGGGAGGTAGACTTCCCGGGCGATCTTGGTGCGCTGCTCCGGAGTGAGCGCCAGTGTGCGCGCCTGCGCGTAAACTCCAACGCTCTGACCTGTTCCCGCGACGGCGACCCTGTTCGTGCAGGAAGTCTCCAGCGGGTACGCCTTCACCTTCGTGAAGCCGTAGTCCAGCATTTTGGCGTGGTCGTTCCAATCGTCTCCGGCGTTGAGCGTTACCGCGACCAGTGTAACTCCGCCGCGCTCAGCCGCAGAAACCAGGCACCTGCGCGCGTTGTCCGTGAATCCGGTCTTGACGCCGATTGCGCCATCGTAGCGCCTGAGCATTTTGTTGGAATTGTACAGCGTACGTTTATACGGCGGATTCCCGAACTCCACCTCCGCCGACTTACACGCCGCCACCTCGCGGAACACCTCGTTCTTCATCGCGAACGCCGCAAGGTTTGCGAGGTCGCGGGCGGTGGTGTAGTGCCCATCGGCGTCAAGACCGGAGGGCGTGACGAAATGCGTGTTGGAAAGTCCCAGCTCCTGCGCCCTGGAGTTCATCAGCTCCACGAACGCGCCTATGCTTCCGCTTACCGAGACCGCCGCCGCGTTTGCCGCGTCGTTCCCCGAAGGGAGCAGTATCCCGTAAAGCAGGTCGCGCCGGGACACCCTGTCGCCCTCGCGCAGACCCATGGAAGTCCCCTCGACAAGTATCGCGAGCGGATCCACGGTGAATTCCCGGTCGAGGTCGCCGGCTTCAATGGTGAGCAGTGCGGTCATGATCTTCGTGGTACTTGCCATCGCGCGGTGTTCATCGGCGTTCTTTTCCCAGAGCGCCGTGCCGGTGTCCGCCTCAATGACTATCGCGCTGACCGCAGAAATGTTTTCCGGAGCCGCTCCGACCGTCACGGAGATTCCCGCGGCCGCCGCCAAAGCGGCGAGTACCGCCGTGATTCTTCTTAATTGTCGCTTCATATCTGCACCTCTCTGATGTAATTTCTTCCATCATAGGGTGCGCAGTATCAGCGGATTTTATTCAGCGTCGTCAGATTCGTCTGCGGAATCGCTGTTTTTCTTGCCGACAAGATCCCTTATCTTCCCGATAACGCCCGGAATAGCCTCTACAACGCCTTCCAGCGGGCTGGTCTTGCCTGCGCCGCCGAGCTCCAGCAGCTCAACGTCGCCGTCGGTCTTGATCACGATGAACGCCTGCGGCTTTACCGTAACGCCCGCGCCTGCTCCGCCTGCGAACTTCTCAGCCGCCTGTGTGGGAAGGTCGCTGCCGCCGGAAGCAAACCCGAACGACACCTTAGAAACCGGGATTATAGTAGTTCCATTAGGCGCGGAGATAGGATCGCCGATTATGGTGTTTACGTCCACCATCTCGCGGATCTTCTCCATTGAAACGCCGAGGATTCCTTCAATTGCATTTGACATAATAAAACTCCTTTCAAGCCTTTATATTAATGTTACTTTCTTAGCTTATCAACTGCGGCTGCCGCGTCCTTGCGGGACATGTAGTTCCTGATCAGCCTGCCTGCGACCCAGAACAGGAAAGCCAGCGCCGCTATCACCGTCAGTCTTGCCGTGAAACCGCATTCCGTGCGGGTCTCCTCGCTCTGGAAATTGCAGGTCACATTGAACTTCGGGTCTTTTAGCGTAAAACAGCCGTCCAGGAACGCAAGCGCCGCTCCCGCCGCCATGTTGGTTTTTCCGAACTTTATCGCAGCGTCCGCGGCGTCGTCTCCTCCAACCGAGATATCAAGCCGGAAACCGGTGACGCGGGTCGCTTTAAGCAGCCTTTTCAGCGGCTTTCCGAGGCTGTCCCAGACCAGCTTGACCAGCGCGAAAATATCGCTGAGCGTCAGCTTCTGACTCTTGGGTTTGTCAGATTTGGGAGGCTTCCCGGATTTTCCCCGCTCCGTTTTCTGCGATTTTTGCGTTTCCTGCGGTTTATTCTGCTCAGCGGACTTGCTTTCATTCAGCGTCTGTGGGTCCGCAGTTCGTCCGCCGCCGGGATCTTCCGATTTCTCAAGCTCAGCAGCGGCCTTTGCGGAGGACTTCACGTCCTTCTCAGCCTTCTTGTCGCGGCGCTTCTGCTTTTTGGTTTTCGCCGGAATTCTCACCAGCGTTACGAAAAGCCAGCTTATTATCAGCCGGAGTTCCCCGGGGTCGGAATAGTCGAACCGCACCTTTACCGAAGTCATGAGCAGAATCAGAATGACTGCCACAACTGCACCTGCAATTATCCAGCCCATTTCCTCACCTCCGCTGCAAACTCGCTCAGCCGCCTAGTCGCCAAGTCGCTTAGTCGCTGCCGCTGAAATTCATCTCGTCGAATTCCTCAAGATCTATCTGGTCGGTGCTGTCCGGTATCGCCGGAAGCCCCTTTATATCGGTAAGCCCGAAGCACCGCAGAAAGTTCTCCGTAGTCTTGTAGGCTATCGGACGTCCCGGCAGGTCGAGTCTTCCGTACTCCTCGAGTAGATCGCGCTCCACAAGACTGTTCACAACGCCGGAGCTGTCGACTCCGCGCACCTGCTCCACAAAACTCTTGGTGACCGGCTGGTTGTACGCCACCACAGCCAGAACTTCCATCGCCGCCTGGGACAGCGGTACCTGCCGGCGGGTCTCCAGCGCGGTTTTGATATACGGCGCAAACTGCGGCTGAGTCATCATCTGGTAGCTGTCGCCGAGCCGGTTTATCCGGAACGCGCTTCCGTTTTCCGTGTACCGGTCGTTCAGGCGGTCTATGATTTTGAGTACGGTATCCTTTTCGATCTCGCATGCCTCGGAGAGTTTCGCTGCGTCTATCGGCTCGCCGCACGCAAACAGCACGGCTTCAATTACCGCCATTCCTTCGCTGAATTTCACTGCTCCGCTCCCTCCGTTTCTGCGGGTCGTTCATCGTCGGACTTTCTCCGCAGCCTTACGCTGTTTCCGTCCTCAGATATGAATATCCTGCCCTCTTTCGAAAGCTCAAGTAGCGCAAGAAATGTCGCCACGGTGCGCGACCGGGGCTGTCCCATGTAAAGCTCGTCCATCTGCACGGTTCCGTTCCTTCGCAGGCTTTTCAGCACCGCCACAATTCCGGTGAACACCGTAACGTAGCTTTTCGCGACGATCGGGCGTATCGACCTCGGGCGGTAGCTTGCCTTCCTGCGGGTTCGCTCGTTGAGCGCGCTGTAGGCAAGCATGAGTTCCTCCGGCTGGTGGAGCTTGTGGTAAGACTTGTCGATGTCAAGCTCCATAGGTTCCCTGACGAAAACTACGTCGCCGAGGTAGCGTTTTTTCAGGCGCTCCGCCATGGTCTTGCACAGGGCGTACTCTATGAGCGCTCCCTGGAGTTCGCGTTTCATCTGCTCGGCTTCCTCCCGCGGAAGCAGCGCCGCAGACTTTATCATTATGAGCCGCGCCGCCATCTCAAGGAAATCGGAGGTGATCTCCAGGTCAGCCTCCGCCATTCTGCTGAGGTACAGCATGAACTGATCGAGCAGCACGCTTATCTCGATGTCCTGGATATTCAGCTTGTGCTTCTGTATCAGCGCGAGCAGTGCGTCCAGAGGTCCTTCGAATATCTCAAGCTTGAAGCTAAGTCCCTCCATGCGTCACCCGAGGAAGAACGAAGCCTTGTCGAGCAGCCACATGATACCGTTGCAGGCAAGTCCGAACGGAACGGAGAGCACTCCGAACATGAGCAGCGCAAAGAATACCCAGTAGATTATCTGCTGATTCTTCTGCATGAAGTAGACCGCCCTGCCCGGCAGGAAGCTCGCCAGTATGTTGAAACCGTCGAACGGAGCGATCGGCACAAGGTTGAACACCGCCAGGTAAACGTTGATCTGCGCGGTGTAGTAAAGACCGAGGGCGATGTAAGCGCCGGTGGTGGACGTGAGGTTCATAAGAACAAGCTTGTACGCTATTATCATGATATAGCTGAGCAGGATATTCGCGAGTGGACCTGCAAGGGAGGTCAGCGCCAGCGCCGCGCGGGGCTTGACCTTATTGCACCTGCGTATATCCACCGGGGTGGGCTTCGCCCAGCCTATGCGGAAGAGCATCATCATTACCGCGCCCATCACGTCGATGTGAGCGAATGGGTTCAGCGTGAGCCTTCCCTGACGTTCCGCAGTGTCGTCGCCAAGGATCTTCGCCATAAGGCCGTGGGCGCACTCGTGTATCGGGAACACCACGAAAATGATGACAAGCACCGAGAATACCGACAGAACAACGCTAACCACCTGGGATTCAGTGACGCTGCCTGAAAATAAGAGCATGAATAATTCTATAAGAGGTCCTCGAAACATAAAATCTCCTTATAACTTTAGCCTGTACACAAATATACAGTATATATTATAGCGCAGTTCAGCGGATTTTTCAAGTATCCGGACAAAAATAATTGCGCATTCCGGCAGAAAATGCCCGAATGCGCAATAATATGCGGTTTTATGAAGACGGTCAGGTCTCACTGAGCTTCCCGGGTGAAGGTGTAGGTATGCTCGGAGCCGTCTGCGCCGTTCAATGTGTAGGAGATGGTGCCGTCCTGCTCGCTGAATGTCAGTTTCAGCAGCGACTTCCCGTCGGGTGCCTTGACGTTCACACCGTCGGAGGTGCGCTCGTATTTGAGCGTTTCGCCGGTGGCTTCCCCGCTGGACTGTGTAAAGGTGCGGTCAGTGAGGGTCACGCGGAGCTGAGTTCCGTCCTCGGTGGTGCAGACCCAGTTCCCTTCTATCTTCGCGGTGTCTATCGAACGGCTGCATGCCGTGCAGACCATCAGAACGACCGCCGCGGCAGCAAGCGATTTAATTAATTTTCTCATGTAGATTCTCCTGTTCAAAATCATGTCCGGAGAATATTGTACCACAAAACCCGCCGTATGTCAACAGAAAACAAAAGCCCGGCGCAAAGTCCGGGCAGATGTATCGGTTTTGAACTGAATTACTCAGCAGCCTCAGCGGTAGCGGCAGCCTGTGCGGTTGCAGCAGCCTCTGCGGTGGAAGCAGCAGCGTCAGTGTTTCTCATGAATACGTACTTGTAGGTAACGTCGCCAACAGCTACGCCGTATGCTAAGATGTCGCTTTCAGCGTCGTAGGTTACGGGAAGCTCCATGCCGTCTAAATCAACAGTGATGCCATTCTCGGTTACAGTGTAGGAATAGTTGCCTTCAACACCCATAGCCAGGCTGTTGTAGGAATTCTCGTCGATATTAACGTAGATCAGGGTATCCTCAGCGGAAACATTGTTTGCAGCTGCAAAATCAGCAACGCTCATTGTATTGGTGCCATCGTTGATTGCAGCGAGAACCCAGTCGCCGTACATAGCGGAAGCGTCGAATGCGGAAGCCTCAGCGGTAGCGGGAGCAGCAACCTCAGCAGTCTGTGCAGCCTCTGCGGTAGCAGCAGCGGTGGAAGCAGCCTCAGCGGTCTTTGCAGCCTCTGCGGTGGATGCAGTGGAAGCGTCGGAAACAGCGCTGGAGGACTCGGAAGCGGAAGAAGTGTTATTGCTGCAGCCTGCGAAAGACAGAACTGCTGCGGCAGCTACGATAGCTGCGGTGATCTTTGTGAACTTAGTCATAGTAGTTTCTCCTCAAAATCATATATCTGTTATTTGTTGTAAGCATCTGCCAAAAAACAGCAAATTCACAACATGAGGAATTATAACACACAACTAGTCGCTTGTCAACTACTCCGCATATACTTTTGGCTGAAGACACAAAGTTTCTCAACCGTTGTTTAAACTTTACTGTTCAATTTTACAAAATTATGAAATGCAACCATGTAACCGTTTACAAATTACAAACGTTACCTATTACAGGAAACTGTTGTCAGTTTTCCGCCGGTTTCGGATTTGTTCCGCGCTTTGCGACTTCGGTGTACCCATTCCCTGAAATGGTCAGCGTGTCGTCCGCCGGGGAATAGACCACCGGATAAACTGTGCCGTCCGTGTCGCGAAGCTCCGCGCCCTCGTCGGTAATGCGGTAGCTCATCGTCACGAGGACTTCGCCGTTTCTTGTGACGTCAACGCCGTTCGCCGTGAAGGTCATCTCGAGCTTCTGATCTTCGTCGTCCCAGTATTCCTGTCCGTCTATGCTGATAACTTCCCATGTGCCGTATATCCAGTCGGCGATGTAGTCCAGCCCGGCTTCCGGCTGCGGATACTCGCCGCGTTTGAATACGGCAAAATTGTCCGCCTCATCTATCATAGTAAGGGTGTCAGCCGATGGGTCATAGGTCAGCGTCAGGAATTTCTCTCCCCAGCTGTAATATATATCAGCTCCTGCGTCCGTTATGGCATAGCTATACTCCTGCTCGATACCCACAGTTCCGTTTCTGACCAGGACTTCCTCGCTGTTGAAAATAAGCTGCAACTGCTCCGTAAGCCCGTTCGCGAACGCGTAATCCCAGTAATCCTGCCCGTTTACGCTGACGGCGCTCCATGTTCCGTAAATCCAGTCGGCTATGTACCCGCCCTGCTCCTCTGGCGCGGACGTATCCTGCGTAGCTTCCGTCTGCGCGGCGGTGGTTTCTGCCGGCTCAGGAACCGCTTCCGTCACTTGAGCTTCCTCCGGCTGCTCTGTCGGCGCTGCGCTGGTTGTGACCTCCGCCGTGGAGCTGTCGGTCTGCGAGGAGCTTTCACTCTGGCTGGAGGCACTCCCGGTGCAGCCTGCTGCGAGTACTATATAAGAAATAAGTACTGCGGCTGCCATGTATTTTTTCATATTATCACCCCATTGATATTGTATCACATTTCGCGCTTTTTCGCAATAGCGGAGTGATTTATTTTTTCCAGTGTATTATCCCGAAAATTCCGGGAACTATATGCACATACCCCACATTATAAAGAAAGGACACTGCACAATGAAAGACATGTTTTGCTTCCAGTGCCAGCAGACCGCCCACAACACCGGCTGCGAGGGCAAAGCGGGAGTCTGCGGCAAAAAAGCCGACACCGCGAACTACCAGGACGAGATAATCGGAGCGCTCATAGGGCTAGCCCGCGCCGCTAAAAACGGCAGACCCACGGAGTCCACCGACGCGCTGGTTGAAAAAGCGCTGTTCACCACCATCACCAACGTAAATTTCAACAATTCAACGATAAAAGCCATCAAGACCGAGGTCGAGCAGGAAAAGCACCGTATCTCCTCAGAAAAGTTTGAGGACTACTCAATGCCGGAAATCTGGGACGGCAACGCGGATATCCGCTCGCTGAAATCACTGGTTCTGTTCGGGCTGAAGGGTATGGCGGCCTACGCCTACCATGCCCGGGTGCTCGGCAAGACCTGCCGGGAGGTCGACCAGTTCTTCTATGAAGCTCTGTACCACCTCGGCGAGGACGAGCCGCAGGACGTGCTGCTTCCGCTGGTGCTCAAGACCGGCGCGGTGAACCTCAAATGTCTGGAGCTTCTCGACCACGCCAACACCGAAGCATACGGCGACCCTGTCCCTACTGAAGTCCCACTCACAATTGAAAAGGGACCGTTCATAGTGGTCAGCGGTCATGACCTGCACGATATGAAGCTGCTTCTGGAGCAGACCGACGGCAAGGGCGTAAACATCTACACCCACAGCGAAATGCTCCCCGCACACGGCTACCCGGAGCTTAAAAAGCACCCGCAGCTCAAGGGAAATTTCGGCACCGGCTGGCAGAATCAGCAGTCGGAATTCCACAATATCCCAGCTCCGGTGCTGTTCACCACGAACTGCATAATGCCGCTGCGCGAGAGCTATGCCGACCGTATTTTCACTACCTCCGTCGTGTCGTACCCCGAAGTAACCCACATCGGCGCCGACAAGGATTTCACCCCGGTTATCAGGAAAGCGCTTGAATGCGGCGGCTACGACGAGGACAAGGAAATGACCGGAATGAACGGCGGACACAAGGTCATTACCGGATTCGCGCACAACGCCGTACTGAAGCATGCCGAAAAGATAATACAGCTTATCAAAGCCGGAAAGATACGGCATATATTCCTGATCGGCGGCTGCGACGGAGCCTCCCCAAGCCGCAGCTACTATTCTGATTTTGCGCGGCTGACTCCCCCGGACACGCTGATACTCACCCTAGCCTGCGGAAAATACCGCCTAAACGACATGGATCTTGGCGATATCGACGGGATCCCACGAATTCTCGACATGGGGCAGTGCAACGATTCCTACAGCGCCGTGCGGGTCGCCTCCGCGCTCGCAGAAGCGTTCGGCTGCGGAGTAAACGACCTGCCGCTCACGCTGGTGCTGTCATGGTACGAGCAGAAGGCGGTATGTATTCTGCTGTCTCTGCTTTATCTCGGGCTGAAAAATATAATTCTCGGTCCGACTATCCCAGCGTTTGTTTCACCGGCAGTGCTGGAAGTGCTCCAGAATGAATTCAAGCTCCGGGCGGCGACTGCTCCGGAAGACGACCTGCGCATGATATTGGGATAATCGTCAGACTTTTGTAAACCCGGAATTTCAGAACGTCCGCCGGCTCCCTGCCCTGACAGAGAAGCCGGCGGACGTTTTTTCCGCTGACGTATAGTGGCTGTGCAGTCATTACGCCTGATTTTACCCAAAATTCATTGATAGTAAATTGTGGAGTTAATTAATAAGCATAGAAAAACGGCTCTATCTGTGGATAGAACCGTTTTTTATTGAGATATTTACTTATCCGGCATAATCAGATTTTCTGAGCCCAAACAATATTGTTGCAGCTGCGGCAGCGTGCAGTTCCACTTCAAAAACGCTGCCTCAAGGTTTCGAGGGTTTCATGATTTCTCGATATATTCAGTTGGATTTGAAATCTAGCAGGCATCTCCGCATATTTGCCCACGATTTTAATTGCGCTGCGTCAGTCGCCTTTTTTCTCCTCGCGAACTAACGCAGGCTCCTCAGATACACTGCCGTCTTCATAGCCGTCAAGGAACAGCGACGTATCTCCGGCGTACTCCCTGGTCTCCTCAGGCATTTTCTTCTTTTTCAGGCGCGAGGATACGAACTCTGCAAACAGCAGGTAGATAACCGCGAACACCGGAACGCCAAGCAGCATTCCCGGAATTCCGAACAGACCTCCGCCTATGGTGATGGAAACCAGCACCCAAATCGCGGGAAGTCCCATCGAACCGCCGAACAGGTGCGGCTTGATAACGTTGCCGTCGAGCTGCTGGAGCACCAGCACGAACAGCTCGAACCAGATGACCTTCACCGGATCAACCAGCAGTATCAGGATACCGCACGGAATAGCTCCGATGAACGGACCGAAGAACGGTATGAGATTTGTGACTCCGCAGACTACTGCAAGCAGCATGGGGTACGGCATTCCCATAACGAGGCAGCCTATCGCCATCGCAACAAAAATTATCAGCGCGTCCACGAGGTTAGATATTACGTAGCTCTTGAAAATCGAATTGGTTCGGGAGCCTACATAAAACACCCGCTGACATATATTGTTCTTCAGGAACGCGAAAAGGATCTTTTTTGTCTGAGCCAGAAGCCTCTCCTTGCTGAACAGAAGATATATCGCAATGATAAGTCCGATCACGACATTCTTCAGACCCGTCAGCAGCCCCGCCGCAAACTGGAATACGCCGCTTGAAACGCTGCTCATGATGTCCCCGGCCATCGGCTGAACCATCTCGGATATTTTATTTACGATCGAGCCTATTTCAGTAAAGCTGTCGGAGATAAGATTTGCGATCTCCGGATTGTTCGCAAAGAAATCCTCAAGGAATGCGTCCAGCTTCTTGATGTACCCGGGCATCTGGTCGGCGAGGTCGACCACGCTCTTTGCCACGCTCGGAACTACAGCCACGCAAATCCCCACGACTGCCGCAAGAACTATGATATACGCGATAGTCACCGAAAGCGCGCGTGCCGCGATCTTACGGCGGCGTGACTTCTTCTCCATCGAGGGGCCATGCTTCTCGAGCGTGCGGACCACCGCGGTGGAACCGACCTTGGATTCCGCCAGTTTCTGCATCACTATGCCTTTTTCAGGCGGCGGATTCTCAACGAGCTTGTGGAAAAAAGTGCGCTCGATCCACATCATGAGCGGATTCACGATATACGCTATTACGATACCGCAGATAAGAGGTGCTGAGACGCTTCCTATCCATGAAAATCCGCTCTTGAACGAGTCGAATTTAAATACAAATACTACGAACAGAACCGCCAGCATAATGACGATGAGCGAATAAACCGCGATGGTAGTGTATTTCTTGTTCCATTTTATCTTCAAAAGCGTGTCCTCCTGCTAAAAGCAATCACATATCATGCTTATTGTAACATATTTAAATACACATGTCAACCGGAACATGTGAGAATAAGTTAATTTTTAACTTATTCACGTATATTTCACAATTGTTAGGCTATATTATCCTATGTACAGAGATTTACAGGGATCAGGCTGGAATGTTCACATGTTCAGCTATATTATGCCCGGATATCTTCAGAAGGAATCAATCACGCTGTATAATTATTAGAAAAATCGCAGCGGAAAATGTGCATTATTAACAAAACGAAACATAGCATATGCCACAAAATGGGGTTATTGGGCTGTTATTAAGGTCAATCAGAGCTCGTTTTTCCATTTTATTCCTTGAATATGTAATATTTATCGTTTTGATTTCTGTTAGGTGTCATTTTTACCCGCGCCATATTGTAAAATAATATAAGGTGCAATACATTTTTTATTGGAATGGATTTCGCATAATTTTTTTATCAAGTAAGGAGAGTCCACATGTTTAACAACCGAACAACCGACGGAAGAAACAACATCTGCGGAATCAACGTTGCAAAGCTGCGCAAGGCATTGAAGATCTCACAGCGTGAGCTTGCAGACAGACTGCAGGTCATCAATCTGGATATCGACAAGAACGCAGTTCAGAGAATCGAGTCCGGTCAGAGATTCGTCACAGATATTGAGATAATCTCTCTGGCAAAGGTTTTCTCTGTCACCGTTGAGGATCTGCTCAAGGTTTAAACGTTTTATATTATTAAAATGGGGCTGTGATTCACAGCCCCTTTAGTTTATTGCCTTCGGCCTGAACCGTTCAGCGGAGTATCTCCCCGGGAACGATATCCGCCATCTGCTTGTAGCCCATCTTGCTCGGGTGGAGGTGGTCGCCGCTGTCGAACTGCGGAAGCATTCGCGTCGGACGCTCAGGGTCGGCTAACGCTCTGTCAAAGTCTATGCACCCGTCGATGAGGTCGGTGGTGCGTATCCACTCGTTGAACTGCCCCCTCACATCCTCGCGGAACGGCGCATAGGTACGCCAGCCCTCGATAGGAAGCAGCGTCCCGACGTACACCTTATACCCCAAGCCGCGCGCCTGCTCGATGTAGTACTTCATGCAGTCGGCAAGCTCCTGCGCGGTGGGCATGTCGCTCATCGGGCGGAACGGATTCACCTCGGTGCCAACCGGGTGGATTATATCGTTGATACCATGCTGGATTATCACCGTGTCCGCTCCGTCGGTGGGGACCTCGTGGGAAAAGCGCTTGCTTCCCATCAGCCCGTAGGATTCGTAGGTTATGCAGTTATACTCCCGGAGCATTCTGGTTCCGCTCGCCGCACGGCGTATTACCGCAGTATGGAGCTTCTCCTCACGGTTGCAGCGCAGCGTGAGGTACTCCGGCCAGTCCTGCGCGGTGATGGAATCCCCGTAGCAGACCACCGTGCGGTTCTCCGCGGAGGTCAGCACCGATACGTTGCTGAGGAAGTAGATAACGCTTATGCCGCGCTCGATCTCCTTCGGGATAAGCTCGGTCTCGGTCATGTCGCCGATGGCGTAATAGCCCTCGGTCAGCGGTCCGCTGGTGAACACCGCCGATCTCAGCAGCGTGAAATCCCTGAACCAGAAGCTGACAGTTATAAGGCTCTGCGGCTCCACCTCGCAGGGAAGCTCATCGGAAACTATGTTTTCTCCCGCGCCGACGGTCGCCGCGCGATTCCCGCCGAATGTAACGGGGTAGAACTTCCCGCCGATGAACGCCGTCACCTTGTTGAACGTTACTGGCTCGGTACCGCAGAAATTGTCAAACGTCAGCCGAACGGCGGTTCCGCCGAACTGCGAATAAATCGGATAGCGGAAAGTGATGTTCCTGTTATATCCCTCGGGGCGGTTTTCTCCTATAGATATAGCGTTGCCCCAGACGCTTGCCCAATGCTGTTTCATGTTGTTTCCTCTCTGTTCTGTAATTTCTCCGTTAGATATTATATAACGTAGCCGGGAAATTGTCAAGCCGTGCCGCGGCACGGAATTAACAGTGAATTATTCCAAATTTAACGACAAGATTCTGCCCATTCGGACAAAATGCGTTAAAATGCTTGACTTTTTACTGATTTAATAGTATATTAATAACATAAACTAAGGAAACACCACACAATTAACGGCTGACGCCTTTGCCGCACGCTTGCTTGCATCTTGCACGATTCGTCCTAGCAAGGCGTGTCTCCCCCGGTGCCGGAGGGGCTAGTTTGGCACAATATATCACCGCCTGCTATAAGTGCAATGTTACATTTTGTGCCAAACTAACGAAAGACCAGCCTTGCGTCGCCAGTTGTTGACTTAAAACGCTATCGCTTCCGTCAACAACTCCTCATCGTACAATCTGACGAAAAATCAAGTTTTACCAATAAGCAAAGCGTAATAATGGCAAAACTGACGGCGCAATCGTACGACAATAATTCTGCGGTGTTGTCCTAAAAGGAGTTCAAACATGAAAAAATATGTCGGCAAAATAATTATTGCACTGTTCATCGTTCTGTTCATCGCAGGCTGCTTCATTCAGGCTCCGATCACAGAAGCGATAGGGTCGCTCTGGTCGCTGCTCCCTCCGATAATCGCTATCGGACTGGCGCTTATCACCAAGGAGGTATATTCCTCGCTGTTTATCGGTATCCTCACCGGAGGTATCGTGTACGCGGCAGCCACAAACGGCGGTTTCGAGGGAATGTTCACCACCGTTATCCAGGACGGTCTCATCGCCAACCTGGCGGATTCCTACAATGTGGGAATACTGGTGTTCCTGGTGGTACTAGGAGTTATCGTCGTGCTTATGAACAAGGCGGGCGGAAGCCGCGCCTACGGAGAATGGGCGGCGGCTCACATCAAAAGCCGCAAGGGAGCAGCACTCTCCACGTTCCTGCTGGGCGTGCTCATCTTCGTTGACGACTACTTCAACTGCCTGACGGTGGGCTCTGTAATGCGCCCCGTTACGGACAAGCACAACGTTTCCCGCGCTAAGCTCGCGTACCTCATCGACGCTACTGCGGCGCCTATCTGCATTATCGCACCTATCTCATCATGGGCGGCGGCTGTCAGCGGAACCGTCGAAGGCGTCAACGGAATCAGCCTGTTCATCAGCACCATTCCCTACAACCTGTATGCGCTGCTAACTATTCTGATGGTAATTTTCCTCGCAGTCACCGGATTCGACTTTGGTCCCATGAGGACTCACGAACTGAACGCACGTAACGGCGACCTTTTCACCACCCGCAACAAGGTCTACGAGGATGACGCTCAGCCCGCCCACTCCCGCGGAAAAGTCATCGACCTGATACTCCCGGTTGCGGTGCTGATCGTGCTGTGCGTTCTCGGCATGATATACACCGGCGGATTCTTCAGCGGCACCGGATTTGTTGAGGCGTTCGCAGGCTGCGACGCTTCCTACGGATTGTCGATCGGCTCGGTTGCGGCTCTCGTGGTTATAATGATATACTTCATGTGCCGCAGGGTGCTCACATTCACGGAGTGCATGGATTCCGTTGCGGCGGGATTCAAGCAGATGGTTCCCGCGATTCTGATCCTCACCTTCGCATGGACCCTCAAAACCATGACTAACCACCTTGAGGCTGGAGCGTTCGTTTCCGGCATCGTAAAGAGCGCTACCGCCATCAGCATTCTTCTGCCGGTTATCCTGTTCGTCGTTGCGGTTGGACTGGCGTTCGCTACCGGTACCTCCTGGGGAACCTTCGGTATACTTATCCCGATAGTTACAAGCGTTTTCAGCACAGAACTTGCCAATGTCGCCGAGACCGGCGAGATCCCTCAGATGGTTATTGTGTGCATTTCCGCGTGCCTTGCCGGAGCGGTCTGCGGCGACCACTGCTCGCCAATTTCGGACACCACAATCATGGCTTCCACCGGAGCGCAGTGCGACCACGTGAACCACGTATCCACCCAGCTCCCCTATGCGCTGACCGTCGCAGGAGTGTGCATCGTGGGCTACCTTATCTCTGGATTTATCCAGAACGTGTTTGTGGTACTGGGCATTTCGATAGTTCTTATGCTCGGACTGATGTTCCTGCTAAGAGCCGTTATCGGAAAGAAGCAGAACTAACGATCAAACGGTATATCAATACGTTAAGTATCAAAAAGCCATCTTTCTTTTTCAACGAAAGACGGCTTTTTTGATATACAGCTTAATGGCAGAATAATTTGACGTGAAGAGGTTAAAGCAAAATATCCCCGTCTAAAAAACGGGGACATTTATTACATCTGGATTATCCTCTGTTACGGCTCATGACCGCGCCAACCGCCGTGAATCCCGCAAACACCAGGATATTCACGCAGACGATGCTCGCACCGCCGGGAGTTCCGAACTCGTATGAGATCACCATGCCCGCAATGAACGTCACCACTGAGATGACCGCCGAGCACACCGTGACCGCCTTGAAGCTCTTGAACACCCTCATGCTGCACAGCGCCGGGAATATTATCAGGCTTGAAATCAGCATCGAGCCCATCATGCGCATTCCGACTACAATTGTTATCGCAGTCAGCAGCGCGATCAGCATGTTGTACAGACCCGCCTTTGTTCCAGTCGCGCGGGCGAAGCTCTCGTCGAAGGTTATCGCAAAGATCCTCGTATAGAAGAACACGAAAAGTATAAGTACCAGCAGCGCCAGAACCACGCTTATCACAACGTCCTCGTCGCTTATCGCGTAGATACTGCCAAATAAGTAACTGTCAAGGTCGCTGTTCATTCCGGACAGTGAAACCGCCATTACGCCTATCGCAAGCGCGCCCGTGGATATAAGCGCTATCGCGGAATCCCCCTTTATCTTGCTGCTTCCCGAGATCCTCAGAAGCAGGAAAGCCGCCGCGATCACCACCGGAACCGCAACTGCCATCGGCGCCCAGTTCATCACCGCCGCGATCGCAAGCGCGCCGAATCCAACATGAGAAAGCCCGTCGCCTATCATGCTGTAGCGCTTGAGCACCAGGCTGACTCCGAGAAGAGCCGCACACAGCGAAACCAGAATACCTACCACCAGCGCCCGGAAAAGTATCGGCGTACTGAAAAACGCGGAAATAATGTCACCCATTGACCGCGCCCCCTTTCAGAAAATCCGAGGCACTGCTCATGAGGAACTCCTCCGGTGTGCCGAAAAACCAGCTCTCCCGGGTAAGACCCTGCCGCATGCATAGAATATGCCCCGCGTATTTCAGAGCCGCGCTGACATCGTGAGTTACCATCACGACTGTAACTCCGCTGCGGTTTATGTCCGCGATAAGCTCGTACATCTCCGCCGTGACCATCGGGTCCAGCCCGGACACCGGCTCGTCAAGCAGCAGCAGCTTTGAAGTCGCGCACAGCGCCCTCGCAAGAAGCACCCGCTGCTGCTGACCTCCCGAAAGCTCCCGGAAGCTGCGCTTTTTAAGGTCGGTTATGCTCAGCCGCTCCATGTTTTCGGCGGCTTTTTTGCGTTCGCGGTCGGTGTAGAAAGGTCTGAATCCCATCGAATTAAGGCAGCCCGAAATCACGACCTCCCCCACGCTCGCCGGGAAATCATGCTGCGCGCCTGTCTGCTGCGGAAGATATCCTATCTCGTTGCGGCGAAGTCCTCCGCCGAAGATTATCTCGCCGCCCACCGGTTTTTTCAGCGACAGCAGCGACTTCACCAGCGTGCTCTTTCCGGAGCCGTTTTCGCCGACTATGCACAGGTAATCCCCGCTCTCCACGGTGAAGCTCAGATCCTTCACCACCGTCATGTTTTCGTATGACAGCGTGAGATTTTCAACTTTTATCAGATGTTCGCCCATATATGTCACTTGCCTTTACAAAATGTCAGATAGTACTTCGTAATTGCGCTCCATCAGAGAAACGTATGTCTCCCCCGATGCGAGGTCGTCAGCCGAAATGTTGTGGCAGGTGTGGAACTCCACGACCGGCAGCCCGGAATCCTCCGCAAGGACCTCGCCCAGCCGCCTGCTTGAAAGCTCGATACAGAACACCGCCGGAACGGAATCCGGCTGCCGGAGCTTATCCAGCAGGAATGTCATTGTCTGCGCTGACGGCTCCGTTTCGCTTCCGCAGCCCGGGAACGCCGCGTAGTAATTCAGCCCGTAATGCCTGAAGAAATACAGCAGCGGGAACCTGTCCCCGAAGATGAAATAACGCTCCTCGCCGCTCAGAAGCTCCGCGAATTTCGCGTCCAGCTCGTTTATCTTACCCGCATAGGAATCAGCGTTCGCCGTTACCGAATCGGCATTCTCCGGGAAAAGCTCCGCGGCGCGCTTCCCGAGCGCCTTCACGATCGCGGAGGCGTTGTCCGGGGAGGTCCACACGTGCTCGTCGTATTCGTCCTCGTGTTCTTCCTCGTCATGGTCGTGCTCCCCGGCGTTCTGCATTCCCTCGGTGACTTCCTCGTCAAGAAGCGAAACCGCGTCCGTCATGCGGAAGGTCTCCACCTCCGGCGCGGATTTCAGCACGCTCTCGACCCACTGGTCGGACTCGCCGCCGTTGTAGACGAAAAGGTCGCAGCCGCTTATCTCTACGATGTCCTTTGCGGAGGGGTCGTAGCTGTGGCTCTCCTGACCGGGCTTGAGCAGCATTTTTACGTCCGCCGTATCTCCGAAAACCTGCCGCGCAAAGTCATACGCCGGAAATATCGTCGCGATGACCTTCAGCTTCCCGCTGATTTCTGATTTTTCCGGGATGGTACAGCCGCACAGGGAAACTCCCAGCGCAGCGGCGGCAATAACTGCAATTATCTTTCTGAATCTCATTTATTCTCCTTGTTCTTCTGTTCCTCTGACTCAATGGCGCGCTGGCAGTCGCTGCAAAGTCCGTAGATAACGGTTCTCCCGACATCCACCGCAAAGCCGTGGTTTTTCTCTATGTGCTGCTGCATTTCCTTCATGAAGCCGCAGTCCATGTGTATCAGCTTCTGGCAGCGGTCGCATTTCAGGTGGAAGTGGCTGGAGCATTTCTGCTCGTCCATTAGCTGGTAGCACGCACCCGAGCCGTCCCCTGTAAAGCGCTTGAGCACCCCCTGATTTGCAAGCTTGGTGAGAGTCCTGTATACCGTCGCCTCGCCCACCGTCACCTCGCCGCTCGTGATTATATCCTTTGCGGTGAAGCAGCTTCCGCGGTGGCGGCTGAAAAACTCCACTATCTCGTCACGCTGTTTTGTATTGTAATTGTTTCTGTCCAAAGTGATCAGCTCCCGCGAATTTGATTTTGATTTTCACTTTCAGTTTCATATTATAGCATACTGTTTTGCAATTGTCAAGCGGCGGGGAAAAATTTGTTGATTTTTATAATAGTGTGTGCTATAATAATGTTAACCTCTAAAAACCGGGACACGAGAGGTTTTTAGAGGTTACCTAATGATAGTACCTTACTTAAAATAATAGGTGGTGATACCATGCTGGATTACTGCATGTGCCCGAAATGCGAGCGCATGATAATGCTGGATTCCGACTTTGAAACGGGATTCTGCCTGTACTGCGGCACGCACATTTCCTATCAGGACTCCCGGGAGTTCCTGCTGGAAGGGCTGAAAAGCGCCGTTCCGGACGACATGAAAATAGAGGCCGACCTCAGCGAACTCATCGACGAGGACGACGCCTACACCGACGTCTACGGCACTGACGAATGCCGCATGGAATGCTCAAAGGCGCAGGAATACATGGGAAAATGGGATTTCGCCAACGCATTTAAGCACTACACCGCCGCGCTGGAGTGGCTCCCGAAGGACTTCGAGGCGTGCTGTGGAAAGCTCACCGCCGGAATTCTAAAACTCAACGACGTGGAAAACTGGGAGTCCTACCTCAGGGACTGCACCGCGCTGATACGTTCCCAGCCCGACTGGAACATGGCGCAGAAGTCGCTTGAATACTCGCTGGATATCCTCAAGCGCTTCCTTTCGAAGGGCGGAAGGTTCGTTTCCCCGGCGTACACCTACGGATTTTTCAAGGAGCTGTGCGACAGCTTCCCCGCGCTGCGTACCCAGGCGGCTGTGATACTTGCGCACTGCGTGAATGTCGACAACGCGCCCTACACCGACGCGGCGCGGCTGGATCACGAGACCTCCCGCTTTGCGGTGGGCAGCTACCCGCCGGAGCCTGACAAGAGCCTCGCGCGGCACCTGCTTCTTATAATGAAGTACCACCCGGACGAGCGCGCAAAGCACACGCTGATACGCGCCGTGTATGTATACGACCGCGCGGTGTGGCTCAGGAACCACGACAACGCGCGTATCGACGACGTTCTCGACTTCCTCGAGCAGATGTTCTCCGGGAGCTACTCCACCGAGGACAGGAAAGCCGCGCTCGACGCCGGCTGCGACCTGCTGCTCATGCGTGCGCTGGAGCCTGCATCCACACAGCGCGAAAAGCTGATGTTCCTCACCGGGGTGTATTCCTTCGGGCAGATACGCCGCATGGAGCGGTTCTTCAGCGGAAGCGCGTTCTTTAACCGGCTCTACCTTGAAATTTACCTCAAACAGCCCGGCGCCAGTCCTATCTCATCGGAATACCGCCGTATCGAAGAAAAGCTGAAAACACTTAGGGCAACACCGCACAATTAACGGCTAACGCCTTTGCCGCACGCTTGCTTGCATCTTTTTCGCCATCTTGCACAATTCGTCCTAGCAAGGCGACAGCCTTGCGTCGTCCTCATTGTACAATCTGACGAAAAATCTGACTGCGCAATCGCACGACAATAATTATGCGGTGTAGCCTTAACTGACAGAAAGGAAATCACCATGGCAAATATGAAAAAGCTCACCCGCGACTACGGTGAGATCATCTGGACCGGCAAGAAATGCATAATGGGTATGCCTATTTCGTTTACACGATACATTCTCACCGACAGCAAGCTGATAACCCGCGTGGGTCTGCTGAACCTAAAGGAAGACGAGATCGAGCTCTACCGCGTTTACGACAAGTCGATGAAGCTGCCGTTCGGTCAGCGGATAGTAGGCTGCGGAACAATCACGCTGCTTTCCAAGGACTCCGACACCCCCACAAAGGTTATGCAATCCGTAAAGCACCCCCGCGATGTAAAGAGGCTGCTCGACTCCGCGATACAGGAGCAGCGCGACAAGTACAGCGTCCGCGGCAGGGACATGATGGGAGCCTCCGCGCACATGGAGGACAGGGACGGCGACGGTATCCCCGACCCGCCTGAGTTCCCCGGCCGCCCTATGGTCTGAGCGCAGGTTCAGCAGTATTTTTCCCCATAAATGCAGTTTATTCCACAAATGCCGCATGATTGGGTGGCAAATTCCTAAAAAAATACTTGATTTATTTCTCGCCGTGCTATATAATATATTTATATATTCTCAGAATCAGGCGCCTTATTCCGGCGCCGATACGGCCTCTGTTAAACCGAAGGAGTAAAAACCAATGTCAGACAAACTGGACGGACTGAATGTCTGCCTGATGAACGACTCGTTCCCTCCTGTTATTGATGGAGTTGCAACGACGATACTTAATTACGCTGAAATAATCAACAACGGACTTGGCAAGGCAACCGTAGTTACCCCGGAATATCCCGGCGCAAAGGACGATTTCCCGTTCCCGGTGGTGCGCTATACCAGCATGTCCATCACTGAGAAGATATGCAGCTACCGCATGGGATATCCGTTTTCCGCAAGCAAGCTGGATTCCCTCACAAGCAGCGGATTTGATATTATCCACACCCACTGCCCGTTTGCGTCAATGCTGATGGCGAGAGTCCTCAGGATCAAGACCGGCGTGCCGATGGTGCTGACCTATCACACCAAATTCGATATCGACATACGCCGCGCCCTGCCGACAAAGCTCATGCAGGACCAGGCGATAAAAATGCTCATCTCGAACATCTCCTGCGCTGACGAGGTCTGGACGGTAAGCGAAGGCGCGCGTCAGAACCTTATCGACCTCGGCTACGAGGAGAACGAGCACCACCGTATCCGAATCATGGAAAACGGCGTTGACTTCCCCCGCGGAAGAGCAGACCCCGAAGACGCGGCGGAACTCCGCGCAGAGCTTGGCGTGGAAGGTCACGGCCCGGTGTTCATCTTCGTGGGACGCCTGCTGTGGTACAAGGGGATACGTCACATTCTCGACAGCCTCAAAATACTCGATGAAAAGAACATCGACTTCCGCATGATGTTCGTAGGCGACGGCGCCGACCGCGCCGAAATCGAAGCCTACGTCGACGAACTGAAGCTCCGAGAAAAGGTGATATTCACCGGCGCGATATACGACCGCGAGGAACTTCGCGTGTACTATACCGCCGGCGACCTGTTCATTTTCCCGTCGCTTTACGACACGAACGGAATCGTAGTCCGGGAGGCGGCAGCCTGCGGAGTTGCCTCCGTGATGATAAAGGGAAGCTGCGCCGCAGAGGGGATCACCCACATGCGCACCGGAATCCTCACCGAGGACGACCCGCAGGCGATCGCCGCCGAGCTGGAGTTCGCGGCTTCTCACATTGACGAGGTTCGCCAGATGGGCGACCACGCAATGAACGAGGTGTACATGTCCTGGCAGACCTCGGTTGAGAACGCATACCGCCGCTACGGCGAGATAATCGAGGAATGGCGCACCGGAAACACCTGCAACCAGGAAACCGAGCTTCAGCAGGATCTTTTCACCGGTATCAGCCGCGTCACCGACGCAGTCCAGAAGTTCCGCAGCATTCCCGCGGTCTCCGCGATACGCGAGAGCAACAGCCGGAACATGGCAAAGTACCGCGCCCGCAAGGAAGAAAAGAAAAAGCAGGAATCCGAGTAACTCCTGCCGCAAATACAATTGAGACCTCCTGATAAATCAGGAGGTCTTTTTTTATCTGATACCCAGGCTGTCCGCGATGTCCTGGAGCCTGTCCACCGACTCCCTAAGCCTGGCGAACTCATCGTAATTCTGGCGGTACAGCTCAATCATGTAGGCGCCACTGTAGCCCAGCGCGTCCATCTCCTGCATGAGCCTGCGGAAATCAAACTCGCCGTGCCCCACCGGGAGGCAGTCGCGCTCGACGGAGCCGTCGCTTATATGAAGGTGGACGATGTTCTCGCCGAGGGCGCGGATATACTCGAACGTATCGCCGTGCGCGCGGCGAACCTGCTTTAAATCCAGCACGAACCTCGCGTACCCGCCAAGCTCCCGCTTCATCATTTTCAGGAACTCAAGGTCGCCGGAAAGGCAGTAGCTCACGTTTTCCTGCGCGACGGTCACGCCGTATTTCCTGCCGGTCTCCGCGAGCAGTCTGAACTGCTTCACGTAATGCTCCGGCGGGCACTTGCTGCTGAGTATCGCGCCGTGGAGCACGAATATTTTCGCGCCAAGCCGCTTCATGGTCCCGAAAAACTCGCTGTAGAGCTGTATCATTTCCTCAATACGGCGGTCGTAGGTCGAAAACAGGTACACCGACTCCATCGGCGACGAGAACGGGTGAAAGCTCAGAACCTCAATGCCGTTCTGGCGGCAGGTCTGTTCTATCTCCCCTACCACCGGGTCACGAGCCTCACAGGTACTGTTCGCAAAAAGCTCCGCGCAGCGCACTCCAAGCGCCGCAAGTTCGGCGAATGCGTCCTCGGCGTGCAGCGGATACAGCGACGCCGACGATACTCCTATTTTCATTGCTCCACCTCCGTAACAATGTCAGTATACCACAACTGAACGGAAATTTCAAGGCTTATTTCTCAAGCTCCACGCGGACTCTGCCGTCTTTCAGCACAAGCTTTCCAGCGCAGGCATTTCCGCTGCGGTCGAGGAACCCCTTGAGCGTGATGGAGCTTCCCTTGTCAAGTATACGCTTCGCCTGGGTCTCGCTGACCTCCTTGCCCCATATCTCCCGAGGAAAATAGAATCCGCACGCGCCGCGGCTGTCCTCGCAGGAATAGGACTTCGGAAACTCGTAGACGTTCTTTCCGCAGTTCGGGCACTTGCCTATCACAGTAAGCCTTGAGAAACGGAACGGATTTTCGTTTCGCGAGGTCTCGCCCGCGTTCTCCCTGATAAGCTGCTTCGTGAACGCGATTATATCGCTCAGGAACTGCTGATCGTCCGCTTCGCCCTTCGCTATCTTCTGGAGGGTGCTTTCCCACTCGGCGGTCATTGCGGCGGATTTCACCTTCTCCGGCACGACGTCTATCACGCGTATTCCCTTGTCGGTGGGTATGAGCTGCTTTCCCTTGCGCTCGACATACTGCCGCTTTACAAGGGTCTCGATTATCGCCGCCCTTGTGGCGGGAGTTCCAAGCCCCTTCTTTTCTACGTCGTCGTCATCGTCGTAGCTGTCGCTGCCGGCGCGCTCCATTGCGGAAAGGAGCATATCCTCGGTGTAGCGCTTCGGGGGCGTTGTCTTATGCTCAAGCGGCTTCACCGACTTCACCGGTATCTCCGCGCCCTCGACAAGCGGCGGGAGCACTCCGGAAGCTTCCTCGGCGTCGTCCTCGTCCGCGTCCTGGGAAAGCCCCTTCAGACCCGCCTTTATTGTGGCTTCGAGCTGCTTCCAGCCGCCCTGGACTACCGTTTTGCCCCGGGCTGTGAAATCCATGCCGCCGCACTCGAGCACAGCGGTCACGGAATCGCAGGTGTTCACCGGGGACACCGCCAGCAGCAGCCTTATCGCAATCAGCGACAGGACGTTCCAGCAGTCCTCCGGCAGCCTTGTGAAGTCGTAACGGGAGATCTCCTTCGTAGGAAGCAGCGCGTGATGGTCGCTGACCTTCTCGTTGTTTATCAGGCGCTTTATATCCGGGGTGCAGCCCTGCGCGTCGTAGTCCGCGCCGAACTTGAACGCCGCCGCAGTGCGCCGTACCATGTCAGCGGCGGTCTGCTCCATATCATCGGTGATGTAGCAGCTGTCGGTGCGCGGGTAGGTTATCAGCTTGGATTCGTACAGCTTCTGGGCGCAGTCCAGAGTCTGCTGCGCGGTGTAGCCGTAGAGCTTGTTCGCGTCGCGCTGGAGAGTCGTCAGGTCGTAGAGCTTCGGCGGGTTGGCGTTCTTCTGCTCCTTCACCACGGACTTCACAACGGCTGTTTTGCCGCATTTCTCCGCGGCCTGCTCCGCCTGGAGCGGCTCAATTTTTCCGCTCTCAGCCCTGAATTTGCCGCAGTTCAGCTCCAGCGTGAAATACCGTGCGGAGGCAAACTGCTGTATCTTCTTCTCGCGCTCCACCAGCATTGCAAGGGTCGGGGTCTGGACTCTGCCGACGGAAAGCAGGCTGCGGTACTTCACCGTGAAAAGCTGCGTCGCGTTCATTCCGACGATCCAGTCCGCCTTATTGCGTGCTAGACCGCTTCGGTAGAGCGCGTCGTAGTCGCTGCCCGGTCGGAGGTGTTCGAACCCATCGCGGATAGCCTCGTCGGTCATGGAGCTTATCCACAGCCGCTTGAACGGCTTTGTGCACCCCGCCTGGAAGTACACATAGCGAAACACGCACTCGCCCTCCCTGCCTGCGTCGGTGGCGCATATTATCTCGTCTACGTCAGGTCGCTCCATCAGTGCCTTGAGCTTCTCGAACTGCGGCGCGGTGCTTTCCGCGACGGTCCAGCGGAACTCCTCCGGGATTATCGGCAGGTTGGACAGCTTCCAGGGCTTGGCGTAGCGCTTGTCGTACTCCTCCGGCGAGGAAAGCGCGACAAGGTGCCCGAAGCACCAGCTTACTATGTATCCATTTCCCGAGGTGAACCCGTCGCCGCGCTGACGGTCAGCGCCGATCATTCGCGCGATAGAATTTCCAACGGAGGGCTTTTCTGCAATTACCAGCTTCATGTGTGTTCCTTTCAGCCGGTCTGCCGCGCACCGAAACTTCGGTCTTGACAACCGGCGTACAAAGTGTTAAAATAAACGTATAAGGTAACCTCTAAAAACCTCCTTCACGGCAGATTTCTATGACTTATATCATCTGCTTCGTTGTCAAACCTTGAAATACATACAGTATTACTGCGGTTTGACGCCTAGCATCTGATATAAGTCATGTACGAAATCTGCTCGTGTCCCGGTTTTTAGAGGTTACCATAAGTTATTCGGAGGTGCGACATGGCAAAACGTGACGAAGAGAGACAGAAAAATCAGCAGAAATACCGCCGCAGGGTCATTATAAACTGGATAATCTGCGGGGCTTCGCTCGCTGCGATAATCGTACTCCGGCTGATGTCGAAACAATGACCGGCATTGTTTACAAAATATTCAAAATGTACGAAATATCAAGGCTGTACAGCAATCAGGCTGCACAGCCTTTTGTTTTTATAATCTCTTATTTATGAACGCCAGGATATCGTTCATGACTTCATCGGCGTTCAGTTCGAACAGCAGCTCATGCCGAGCTTCCGGGTACACCCGGATATTCACGCTGCAGCCGTGCTCGAGGTACTTCATGCACGCCGCGCGTACGCCTGCGCCATACTCGCCGACGGGGTCCATTGAACCCGACAGGAAAAGTATCGGCAGATCGGTGGGGGTGTTCTCAATAACGCTGCGGGAATTCGCGCACATCAGCGCGTTCAGCAGATCCTTGAACCCAGCGACTGTGAACGTGAAATTACACAGCGGGTCGGCAATGTAGCGGTCGACATTCTCCTCCACTCTGGAGAGCCAGTCGTTGTTCGTGCGGTGGTTCGGGAACCGCAGGTTGAACACTCCGAACGCCAGCTTGCTGCTGAACTGCGGGCGGAAACGGCTGTCCTTCGCATGGGTCAGCACCTCAAGCAGCTTACGCAGCGGCGCGGAGCCTGTAACTCCGCCGGCGGTGCCCATGATAACGGCGCCGTCCCAGCGGTCGTCGAACCGGGACAGGTAGATCCTCGCGATGAAGCTTCCCATGCTGTGGCCGAGCAGGAACTTCGGAATATCCGGGAGCTTCTTGTCGAGAATAGCGCGCATTCGGTGGAGATCCTTCACCATATACATGTAGCCGCCCGCCTCGCCGAAATAGCCCAGCATGTCGCGGTCGCTGACGGAATTCCCATGGCCGATGTGGTCGTTTCCGACAAGCGCTATGCCGTTCCTGCAGAGGAACTCCGCGAACCCGCAGTAGCGCTGAAAGTACTCGCACATGCCGTGGGAGAGCATTACCGCCGCCCTGGGATTTTCCGGAATATACATGTAATATCTACACCGGCAAAGCCCGGACGTACTCGGGAATGTTCCTGTTATCCTGGTTATCTTCATATTGACCTCCGATCACTCAGGGACTACCGCTTCCAGGCGGTATATCGGCTGACCCAGCTCCGTGAAGCGCTTCTCGTATTCGGTCATAATGTTCCCCTCAAAGCCGCTGTTATGCAGGTCCAGGGATACATTTTTCATCGCGAAGCCGTTCTTTGAGAAATGCTCTATCGAGAACTCAAACAGGCGCTGGTTATCCGTTTTCTGATGTATTTCAGAGCCGGGCTTCATCACCTGCTTGTATATCTCAAGGAATCTTGTGTGGGTCAGGCGGTGGCGCGCATAGGTCTCCTTTGGGAACGGGCAGCTAAAGTTGAGGTACAGCCGCTCCACGGTGTGCGGACGGAACAGATGCTCCAGGTACTCCGCCTGCCCCAGGCAGAACCGCACGTTCTTGATGCCGCTCTCCATCAGCGCTTCCGCGCCGGTTACAAGCACGTTAGGGGTCTTTTCCACCGCGACGTAATTTATATCGGGATTTCTCCGCGCAAGCTCCAGAATGAAGCTCCCCTTTCCGCAGCCGACCTCAAGGTGCAGCGGGTTGTTGTTTCCGAACACCTTCATGCTGTCGAAGAACAGCTCGTCGTCAAGCGGGTCGTTGGCGTGCTCGTTCTGATTCTGCATTTTGAGCATTACCGACGCGCAGGCCTCAAGGCGCTCCTCAAGGTGCTTCTTTTTTCTCATTCTCATATGTGAAATACCTCAGTAAAATTACCGCCGTGCAGTTTCTGACCGCACGGCGGCTGTATTTTTCAACAATTAAAGATCAAAGTTGAAATTTGCGAAATCGAACGTTGAGAAATAATCAGCGGCTGTCTCAGCGCGTCTGATCATCTTGACGGAACCGTCCTCACGGAGTAGCAGCTCAGCGCTTCTAAGCTTGCCGTTGTAGTTGTAGCCCATTGAGAATCCGTGCGCGCCCGCGTCGTGGATAGCGAGGTAGTCGCCGATATCGATTTTCGGGAGCATTCTGTCGACTGCGAACTTATCGCAGTTCTCGCACAGACCGCCGGTAACGTCGTACTTGTGGTCGCAGGGTTCGTTCTCCTTGCCGAGTACGGTGATGTGGTGGTAAGCGCCGTAGATAGCGGGTCTCATGAGGTTTGCAGCGCACGCGTCAAGACCGATGTACTCCTTGTAGATGTGCTTCTCGCGGATAGCCTTCGCGATGAGCATTCCATTGGGAGCCAGCATGAAGCGGCCAAGCTCGGTGAACAGCTTTATGTTTCCGAGACCTGCGGGAACGAGGATCTCGTCGAACTTCTCGTGTACCTTCTCGCCGATGACCGCGATGTCGTTAGCGGGCTGGTCGGGGCGGTAGGGTATACCTACGCCGCCGGAGAGGTTTATGAAGCTCAGCTCAACGCCGGTCTTTTCCTTGATCTCCACAGCAGTGCGGAACAGAATACCCGCGAGTGTGGGGTAGTAGTCGTTGGTAAGCGTGTTGCTCGCAAGGAACGCATGCATACCGAACTTCTTCGCGCCCTTTTCCTTGAGTATGCGGTAGCCCTCGATGAGCTGATCGTGCGTGAAGCCGTACTTCGCGTCCTTCGGAGTGTCCATTACGTTGGGGCTGCCGTCGGTCTTGAACTCTCCGCCGGGATTGTAGCGGCAGGAGATGAACTCCGGAATGCCGGTCAGCTTGTCGAGAACGTCGATATGTGTGAAATCGTCGAGGTTTATCAGCGCGCCCATCTTGTAGGCAAGCCTGAAATCATCGTCCGGCGTGGCATTAGAGCTGAACATGATCTCATGACCCTCAGCGCCGACCTGACCGCTCAGCAGAAGCTCGGTGTAGCTGGAGCAGTCAAAGCCGCAGCCCTCGCTTCTCAGGATATTCATAATGAAGGGGTTCGGGGTAGCCTTCACAGCGAAGTACTCCTTGAAGCCCTTGTTCCAGGAGAACGCCTTGAACAGCGCTCTTGCTGTCTCGCGAATGCCCTTCTCATCATAGATGTGGAACGGCGTGGGGTAGGTCTTTGCGATCTCTTCGATCTGCTCTTTGGTTACGAATGGTTTCTTCATTTCTTTTGTTCCTTTCGTTTATGCATTCAGGCGCGGACGGCTCCGCCGCCTGTATAGTATCTGAATTTACCCGAAAATCGGCATTGAAAGCAGGAACACCGCCGCGCACAGCACGAACTTCGCGATGATACAGCCGCGCCTTACCCGGTGGTAATCCCGGTCGGAAGCGGATTCCGGCTTTTTCATTATGTTGGTTCCCTGCGGGTAAACGCCGCAGACCGAGAACAAGCCGTAAATTATCAGCAAGACCACCAGCATTATGATGTTCCCGCCGCCGGAAACTCCCAGCGCCATCAGCGCGATGATGACCGCCGCGAATACCGCAAGCATTATCCCGCCCAGTATCTCAGCTTTTTTTTCGCCGGAGGTGTAAGCTACCTTGTCTGGTACCATATTCTGCGTCCTTTCCCAGCTCAGACGTTCATGTACTTTGCGAGGAACTCCGCAGACATGGGTATCCACTCGCGGACGTTGCGGAGATAAAACGCCTCGTTCCAGCCGGTAGCCTTGTCGCAGGTGGAGAGTCCGTGCGGTCCCTCGTCGAACAGGTGGAGCTCCACCGGGACCTTGTTGGAAACGCACGCCTTCGCCATTACAAGCGAGTTGTGCGCGGAAACGCAGTCGTCGTTCGCAGTCGCCCAGATGAACACCGGAGGAGTCTTGGGAGTTACGCGGTTCTCAAGCGAGAGCCTGCTAAGGTCGGAGCGGGAAGCGTCCTCGCCGAGGAGCACCTTGAAGCTGCCCTCGTGGGGAGCGGTAACTCCGCTGATCACCGGGTAGCAGAGTATAGCCGCATTCGGCCGGAGATCCTCCGGCTCGCAGCCGATGGTCTTTGTAAGGGCGATGTCGCTCCACATGGTGGCGAGGCAGCCCGCGAGATGTCCGCCGGCGGAGCAGCCGAGAACAGCCATTTTCTGCGGGTCGATCTTGAATTCCTCGGCGCGCATGCGTATCTTGTAGAATATGTACGCGGCGTCCATCAGCGGCTCTGGGAAGCGCTCGTTGCAGCTATATGTAACCACGAACGCGGCGTATCCCAGCGCGAGGTACTGTAACGCGATAGGCTCGCCCTCGCGGTCGGAGCAGTACTCATACCCGCCGCCCGGGAATATCAGGACAGCAGGACGCTTTTCGCAGAACGGAAGCCCCGCGATGGAGTCCGGAAGATATGCCCGGACGAACGCGGTCTTGTCGGTGTTGATATTAAAAGTCTTGATGGTCATATTTCTGCTCCTCATTGATGTATATGAACACGTATTATGTTCTGGATATTTACTATACTATTCTACCATTTTTTCATAGAAAAATCAAGGGGTAAACGAAATTAATGTAAACCACCCTGTTGACCTGTTTTTTGATTTGCGCTATAATATATCCGGGGGGGGTCGCATGATATGTTCCGGGGAATTCGGCGGACTTCATTTTTTCAACGCCGGCAATCTTGTCAGCCGCGGGGAGTTTATCCATCAGCGCCGCGTCATGAAATGCTGGGTGCTGATTTACGTGCTTTCCGGCAGTCTGGATATTTCCTCCGGCGGGATCTGCCGCTCGGTGGCAAGCGGCGAGTGGCTGTTTCTGAAGCCCGGGGAGGAGCATTTCGGCACTGCGCCGTCCGAGGGGGAGCTTTCCTATCTGTGGGCGCATTTCTCGCCGGAAACGCCGTTCTTCGAAGGAGAAAGCGGCGCGGCTTACACGCTGCCGGAGTACGGCAGGGCTTCCTCGCAGAGGATAGGCGTGATATTCCGGCAGCTTGTGGACTGCTCCCGCAGGAACATGTATACCACGCGCATGGTGGAATGCGCCCTGGAAATGCTGCTGACCGAACTCACCCAGGAGCACCTGGATTCCTGCGGACGCTGCCCGCTGCACAGACGAACTCTTTTATGTTCCCGGTGCGTTTGGTATGGTAGTTTATCTGTGAATTTACCGCTCGCAGCCGGATATCAGCCAATATAATTACTAACCCCGACAGCTCGTTTGAACTGCCGGGGTAAAACTTTGTTCAATTCCATTTAACCTATTACCGCTGAAATGGGCAACCAACCATAAAATCATAAGCTCAGAAAGCAAAACACCGCTTTTACAGTAAACCGAATAAATTATCGAATCACCCTCAACTTCCCCTTGTCCATCTCACAAACCGTATCGCACAAAATGTCGATATCCTCTGTGCTGTGCGAGGCGATCAAAATAGTTTTCCCCCGCGCTTTCAGATCAAGCAGATATCTACGCATGTCCTGAACACCGTCCTTGTCCAGACCGTTCATAGGCTCGTCGAGAATAAGCAGCTCAGGATCCTCCATTATTGCCTGCGCCAAGCCAAGCCGCTGGCGCATTCCGAGGGAGTATTTGCCGACGTGCTTTTTGCTGTCCGGGTCGAGACCAACGCTTTTTATTGCGGCGCGGATTGCCTGCTTATCCGCCTTACCGCTTATGTCCGCAAGGAACTTCAGATTACTGTAAGCGCTGAACGAGGTCAAAAATCCAGGTGTTTCAATGATAACGCCCACGCTTTCCGGTATTTCAGCGTCCATGCCTATCGTCTTTCCGTTCACGATAATTTTCCCCGATGTAAGCGGCATAAGACCGCATATACACTTCATAAGAACGGTTTTGCCGCTGCCGTTTCTGCCCACAAGTCCGCAGATAGATCCCGATTCAACTTTCAAATCAACATTATCAAGCGCGAGATTGTCCTTGAATTGTTTGCAGACCTGCTCCGCCACAATAGAATAATTCATTAAAACACCTCTTTTTCCAGCGAGCTTTTACGTATATGTACGATGATAAATGCCGAAAGTATCACAATCAACGCAATATACACGGCTATGCAGTAATAAAAAGAAGGATATTCAGTCATGCCGCCGACATCTACCCTGTCCAGAGTTGTCCACGATACGGGCGAAAATCTGATATACCTGTACCACCCCATTCCTTCCTGTTCAAAGAATCCGCTGAGTACTATCAGAAAACCCGCAATACCACAGCCGATGTATTTTCTATGGAGCGCGACATTACACGCGCAGATGATAAGCCCAAGCATAGTTCCGTTAAGCCATGACAGCAGGAACGTAAACCAGCAGGCGGAAAGCGGTGTAAAGCACCGCAGCACTCTCCCCGAAACCACAATAAAATTATTTCTTACTATATTTGAGGTTATCTGATTGTTATAGGCAATGGTAGGCAGCAGACCTCCCCATTCATTTGAAAACTCAGCGTATGGCATAGCTGTCACGACCGAACACGCGAAAATAAACAGATAGTAAATCGCGCTCGCAAGCGTTATGTAAATAAGCTGACCGCATATCCATTTTGTCCGGCCTGCGCGAGTTATGATAAAAAGATTGTTTGCGTCTGCAAATGGGGCGCTGCACATCAGCAGCACCAATGGAAACGTTACGATGATCTTAATGTGGAAGCTCATATACGCAAATGGGAAATACCACAGCGTTGACCTTACACCGTAGAACCTAGCCAGTTCCCCGAGCGAAGCCGAATTATCAAAGCACACGAAGAACAGCAGCGCTGCAATTATCCACACTCTGTAATCGTATGTCCATTTTCGGATATTCTGAATACATATGCACAGCACGGACCTAACGCATTTCATTCCTTATCCTCCTCCCCGCTGCCTTGCTGAATATAAAGGCGAAAACCACAGTCAGGAGCGTTAAAGCCGAGATGATATACACAGCGCAAATGGCTCTGTTATCCGATATATCTGTATGAGTAAGAGACAGCGCCAACAAATCAGGGAAGAAATCGACCTCAAACGACACGAATTCCAAAAGATAATTCATTATCACCGGAGCGCAGAACGCAACAAATATATCCGGAAACACTGCCGACAGCGCAAGCCCTGACACCGCCCACATTCCAGTGCTGAATGAAAAATCAAACACCGACCACAGCACAAGCGCCGGCGCAGTATTCGACGAGTTCATAAGGCTGAAAAACGCGCCGTCATACTCATTAAAGGATTCAACAAAAAACGGGAAAAAAAGATCCAGCGCACCTATACACAGCAGCATTCCGATAAATACAGTCGCAAATGCCGTCAGGAAGCACACAATAACATGGCTGACAATGTAATTTCTCCGTGAGGAGCGTACTACTATCAGAACCGTGGAATTGCTTTTCAGCTCTGTGCAGAATTGCGAAGTAAACGGCAAAGCCGCAGCAAACATGGTCATTCTTCTGAAAGAACCAATATCCATCATGAAATTATAGCAGCTTACGATCCCATTCGCTTTGAGGGATTCACAGGCGGCGCTTATGCTGCTGAAACTTGCTCCTATCATTCCCCACAAGGTTATAGCAAATACGAGAGCGAGCGAAATATATGTAGTTGGAGATATCAGGACCTTTTTTATGTATGTGCAGAAAAGCTTCATATTACCCGCCTTACTGTATCATTGCGCCTGTCTGGGCGTCGTAATAATAGAAATCATATTTGAGGAATTTCCCGCCAGTGTCCTGTTTCTTTGCAAATCTCCATGCAGGGATAAATCTGCTTGTATTGCTGTTATCGTCATAGTCGCCGATATAGAGAAGTTCCGGACCAGAAATAACTGTTGGGATCGTTTCATTAACCAAGCCGATGGTGCTTTTCATTTTTTCGACAGCCTCGTCAGCAGTACAGATATTCTCGTACTCGCCTGTCGGAACGCAGACCATAGCCCCTCTTATCAGCAGACGCTGAAGTCCGTCCTTATCAATTATGAACTCTGCGAATCCGTAAACTCCCGCCATATCGCTTGAATTAAAATAGGTTTCAGCAACAGGAGTGTTATATCCGCTTAGTTTGACTGTATACAAGATATAATAAGCGTGATTTCCCGTGAGTTTATTTAGATCTTCGTCTGAAAATTGCGCATACAGATCCGGATCAGCATCCTCAAGGAATGGATCAATGCTGCTTTCCACGGAATAGATTTTCGGCAAAGCAAGGTTTTCCAAACCTAAATCAGAAATGACGTTTTGTGTGTATTCAACAGCTTCCTTTGATGAAAGCTCAGGATATTCCGCAAAAGAATACTGCTTACTCATTTCCTCCTCGGATTCACCCGCGCCGCAGTAGTAAGTATAATTTATACCGAAATTCCGCGGGTCATTGAAATTGCGCTCATATGCGAGCATTCCCGGGGAAACTGAAAGGGACTGCCCGTCTTTCAGCCTGTAACGATACAGCTCACCTGCCGCGATTTCTCTTTCAGTATATTCCTGAATCCCATCGTCAGTCAGGCTTTCAAAGCCGGGAATAAAATATCCGCCGACTTCATTTATATCCCATGTAATGAAACTGCCAGAATAAACCTGCATTCTGTCTATAACATTTTCCGGGTAAGACAAATCAAACGTAACATTTAAACCCGGTTTAAAATCAACATCGCTGTTCTTGCTGAATGGTTCATCTAAAGCGCTGCTGAGCTCCCCAGTCGGGAAACACCCTGATAGTAAAGAAATCAGAACCAGAGCGGCTAATGCGGTTTGTTTTCTCATGTTTGTCTCCTATTTTAAAGCCTGCCGAGGAATTATCTCCGGCAGGCTGAATACATACTACGTCTCACTCACGGCTGCCATGTGCCTTCAAGAGATGTTGAATAATAACCTGTCCATCCCTTCAAGTATATAGGATCACCATAATGCGGAGTTTTGGACGACAAATAACTAGCAGAATACTTCCTTGTAGCATTGCTGCTAACTGTAACGGTACTGCTGTTTATCGTTCCCTGCCCCTTATTTGTGCTTGATGTTGCCAAATAAATAGGATATGAGGGAGAGGAACCACCGTCTACCATGATACTGCATGATGTGTTATCGGTTTCCTTGATTGCACCTGAATACTCGCAATCGCCGATTCCACTTACACTAAAGCTGAACCAGTAAGTTGACGCTGCGGCTGCTGTTACGCTTAATGCGCTTGCAGCTATTACGGAAACAACGATCGCTTTGATAATTCTCTGTTTGTTTACTTTCATAATAACCTCCATATCTAAGGCAACACCGCACAATTAACGCCCCATTGCCATAAAAAGAGTGACATATTGTGAAATTCGTGTGAGTTACCCATCAGGC
>OLOK01000056.1_pt1 | contig 85718 bp, 17 predicted proteins | sample 1672591 | NCBI WGS metagenome assembly OLOK01 (sample SAMEA3136703, study PRJEB25190) | human gut metagenome | biome: human gut; feature: human-associated habitat; material: faeces | place: Austria | collected 2013 | reverse complement strand
GACGGAACAATCTCAAGTTTGGGATATAACGGATATGGACAGCTTGGTAACGGTAAGACCGATTCTGCCAATACCGAACTCAGAGATGTACAAAACTTGAAGAATGTTGTACAAGTTGTCGGTGCGCAAAATGGTTACTTCGGTGCAGCCGTGCGTACAGACGGAACTGTGTGGGCATGGGGTCTGAATACATATGGACAACTTGGTAACTCAAAGAATGAAAATTCGTCAATTCCGGTAAGTGTCGGATACCCTCCGACAACAAACTTTGATGTTCAATATGCAGAAGTACAGAAGAGTGAAACAGGTACTACTGTACGCAAATATGAAGATTCTTCAATGCCGAGAAGCTTGTCGGGCGGTGAAGCAATCGCTGAAGATGAACAGCTTGTTATAGACACATCAAAGCTAATCGGTGAACAAATCTTCGGATTTAACCTTATCACTGACAAGAGTTCTTCATATTCAAATGCTAAGGATATTGAAATTTCTTCATTTGACGAGACTTTGTTTACAATCAAGAACGGCAATACAATTGTTCCAAACCAAAACGGTAAGTACGGAACAGGTGTTGTAATAATTCGTGATACAGATCCTACAAGAAACTTTGTAGGTATTATTCGTGTACAAGTTAAGCCGAAAGACGCAGTAGCAACTCCAATGGTTTCAGCTAAGCAATCGTCAACAGTAGCTCTAAAGGCAGACGGAACAGTTTGGACATGGGGTTACAATGTTGCGGGACAGCTTGGTAACAACAGTACAGCGGATTCACTTATTCCTGTACAAGTATTGGGTGGTGCTACAGGTAACCAATACCTTACAAATGTAGTACAGGTTGCAGCAGGAGGTACATTTGACGGTGGTAATCGTTACTATGCTCTTGCACTTCGTGAAAACGGAACAGTTTGGGCATGGGGTGATAACAGCCACGGTCAATTAGGTATCGGTGTAAAAGGTAACCCAACTGATTCAAGTAAAACAAGCTGTTTGACACCTATGCAAGTTGTAACAGGTGAGCAGGATAGCTCAAGCACTTATTTGGAGGATATTATCCAAATTTCAGCAGGTCCTACATTCGCAATGGCTCTTGACAGAAAAGGTAATGTTTATACTTGGGGTCAAAATAATGTAGGTCAGTTAGGTAATAACACAAATACCGATTCAAATGCTCCTGTAAGAGTAAGCGGTGGATTGGCATATACAGTATATTTGGGCGATGTAATACAAATCGCAGCAGGCGGTGACTGGGTAAACGGCACTAACGATTTCGCTGTAGTTCTAAGAAAAGACGGCAGTGTTATGACTTGGGGTCAGAATTCTAACGGTCAGCTTGGTAATAAGTCATACACATCATCTTTAACACCGGTTCGACCTGTAGGTATCAACGGTGATACAGACAAAGGCTTACAAAATGTGGTACAAATTACAGCCGGCGGTGTATCGGCAGGCGTTGTAACAACTGACAGAAAAGCATATACATGGGGTTATAATGCCCAAAGACAGCTTGGTGTAGATACGAGTGCAAGCACTGTAAATGTACCGACAGTTGTAAAGACAGACGTATCAACAGAGCTTAGTGACGTAGTTGAAATTGCCGCAGGTATGCAGCAAATGTCAGCTCGCGTTATTGAAAATGCATCTGCCGATCCATTCACAAAGGTATATGCATGGGGTAATAATTCATACGGACAATTAGGTCTTAACAAGTCAGATGCTACATATGTATATGCAACACGTGTAGTTGGAGGCGAAACAAAGAAAGATTACCTTGAGGATACAGTAAGTCTATATGCAGGCGGATACCATATGGGTTCTGTTCAATCAGACTATTCTGTATGGGATTGGGGTTATAACATAAACGGTCAACTTGGTGACGGTACGACTGATAGAAGAAAAGCGCCTGTTAAGGTAGTATCTGATATGGGTCAGCCACAACTTACAATCTCGACAGCAACATGGACAAACAATGGAGTTGACAATGATGTTGTAATATATTACGACACATTAAAGATGCAGAATACAAGTAAAATTGTAACTTCAATTCAAGAGGGAGATATTCTTTCGATTGATTTAAGCGGTATCAGCGGTGTATCATCATTTAACTTGTTGAGAGCGTCTGCATATACTCCTGATGATTTGACTTTTAAATCGGTTGATACAGAAGTTGCAACAGTCGATGCAAAGACAGGCGTTGTGACAGCTAAAAAGACTGGTATAACATATATTGTTGTAACGGATAAAAACGGAGCAGAAGGTTTCTTCAAACTAAACGTTGAACCGCAAGGTACAAATTATATTGCATACCCTCAAGTTCAGCCTGGTTTCTATCATACAGTAGCTCTAAAAGCAGACGGAACAGTTTGGGCATGGGGTTACAATGCACACGGTGAATTAGGTATAGGTACTGCAGGCGGTGACCATGATCATCCTGAACAGGTACTTAGAAAGGAAAATCAGTCTGATCCTGATTCAAATAATGTACCTCTTACAAATATCGTAAAAATCGCAGTCGGTGCATATCACAACCTTGCTTTAACGGCAGACGGTCAAGTTTATGCATGGGGTTGGGGTATTTATGGCTCACTTGGTGACGGTGATACTTCAGATCATAGTTCGACAGTCGCTATGAGAGTTGTCGGTACAGGTTATAGCAACAATAATACAAACACATATCTTGGCGACGGTAATGGCAGTGACTTTATCGTAGACATCGGTGCAGGCGGATACAGTAACTATGCATCATATTCAATGGCACTTGATATAAAGGGCACTCTATATACATGGGGCAGAAACTATAAATCAGCAATAGATCCTAAGAATACAAGCGATTCATATGTAACAGGTGTACCGGTTAATATCACAAAGAATAACTCAATGCTAAACGGTGCAGTTAGAATTAATTCTGACGCAATCGGACATATCGGCAGTGTTCTTCGCAGTGACGGACAAATTGTATCTTGGGGATATAACGGATATGGCTCAGCAGGTAACGGAACAACATCTGACAGAATTACAACTACCCAAGCTGACTTAAACGGTAAGAAAGCATTGTATGCAAAACAAGGTTGGCATAATGCAGTTGCAATTACAACTGACGGTTTGGTTATGATGTGGGGTTATGCAGGCTACGGTACAACAGGTCTTGGTAATTCAACTACTAATACAAAACCGACAGTTGTCGCAGATTACAGCAAACATAATTATGAGCAGGCGATTGAAACAATGTCTGCAGACAGTATTGAAATGCAAGCCGATGACAGTGATGATACTTCATTGAAAAAGGTATCTGTAAATCTTGTTATGAAGAACGGTGAAGCGTCAACGGCACTTGGTGTACTAAGTGATGAAGCTCCGGCAGATGCTGACGCGTTGTATGAAGTTGAATTGCCTCTTGGTGCTGTTTCGGCAACTCCGGTTGTATTTGCGACAAGCAAGAATGCAACAGTACAATTCTATAATGTCGAAATGACTGCCCTTGACGGTACTGTCTTTACAGAGGGCGATGACACAAGCTATGCCGGTGCAAGCTTGAATACATATAATGTCGCAACATCAGGTAATGATAAGTTTGAACAACTTGTAAAAGTTCATGTCGAATCAGCAAGCGGAATAGGCGCTGATTACTTGATTAAACTTATAAATTATCCGTCAACGACAATTACAGCATCTCCGGTATTTGCAGATACGTCATTGAGTTCGGTTGTTTTAATGACAGACGGAAGACTTTATACATCAGGTCAGGCGGGTATATATGCAACAGGACAAGGACCGAATTCTAAGTTCGGTGTAGTAGGCAATGTACTTGCAGGTGACTCAGGTGAAGAGGGTACATATCTTGAAGATATAATTAATGCGGCAGTAACAGCTGATGAAAGACCGGGTCAATCAATGTATGCAATCAAGTCAAACGGTAGTGTTTGGGCTTGGGGAAATAATTCATATTATAAACTTGGCAACGGTTCAAATAAAGATGAGTCGACTCCTGTAAGAGTTGGTGCATCTTACCTGACAATGAGTCAATATCTATATTCATTAAAGGTAAATGGCGGAAGTGTAACAATTCCGGCACCGTCAGTTGATTCGTTTAATGTATTCAACTCAAATAACGGCGGTAAGACAGATGCTAAGCTTCTATGGCAGACATATGACGGAAACAATAATATTATAACTGTAAATCCTGATACCGGTGAAATTACGCCGGTGGGTGTAGGTACAACATATGTTATAGTATCTATTGCAAACGACCCTCTAACAACAGGTCTTGTTAAGGTAGAAGTGCGTCCGTCAGATTTGACGGTCGGAAAAACAAGTGTAGCATATCCGCAGGTAGCTGCAGGTACAGACTTTACTGTTGCTCTAAAGGCAGACGGAACAGTTTGGACATGGGGTCAAAATACATACGGTCAGCTTGGTAACGGTGTATCAAACGGAACAGTTGTATATCCGGAAAAGATAGACTCTTTAAGCGATATTATAAAGATTGCGGCAGCAGGTCAGACAGCGGTAGCTCTAAAGACAGACGGAACAGTTTGGACGTGGGGTAGAAATGACAACGGTCAGCTTGGCAACGGAACAACTGTAAGCTCAAATGTACCGGTACAGGTATTGAAGGGTGAACAGAACCAAGGCAATGCAGATAAGACATATCTTGAAAATATCGTTGCGATTGCAGCAGGCGGATTGAATGACGAGAAGATATTTGTTGTTGCACTTGATTCAAACGGTAACGTATATGGTTTCGGTTCAAATGAATACAGACAATTAAAGATTGCAAATGACGCAAGCTACAATACTCCTGTTGTATCTCCGGCAGTTAATGCGGTAGATGTTGCAGCCGGCAGAGGTGCAACGGTTTATACGCTTACTTCAAACGGTCTTGTATATGCATTAGGTAAGAACTATGCATATGAATACGGAACAGGCGGAACGTCAGGTTCAGTATATACATTAGTACCGCTTGATAACAGAGCAATGGCAATCGGTGCAGGTAACCAAAACGGTATAGCTGTTACATATTCTCTTGATGCTTCAAGTAAGCCTTCAACAAAGACATATGCATGGGGTAATAACGCATACTATGCAATTTCGCCGAATAATACATCAACGCTCAGAACTCCGACAGAAATGCTTGGACGTGATAATACAGCGATAATCGGCGGCGGTGACAGCATATATACAATAGATAAAGACAGCCAGCTTAAAATATCAGGTTTAGGCGACCACGGTCAACTTGCAAACGGTTCTGAAGACAACTCAACTTCAATGGTTCCGTATTCGGAATTTGCGAAGAATGACGGTACAACAGCAACTGATGCAATAGGTGCATCATCATCAAGAAACGGTGCACACTCACTATATATTGATTCAAACGGTAGCGTTTGGTCAGTTGGTGATAATACTTCTTCACAGCTTGCATTGCAAAATGCAGGCGACAAAATCAATGTTGCACAAATGATAGGTGCAGAGCCTACAATTTTAGTCAAGGAAAGAGAAATACTTGCTAAGATTGACAAGCAGCAAAACATTGGTAATATAATTGATATTAAGGGTTCGTTTAACCTATTCTCATCAGCTGATGCGGCAGCTACATACAGTCAGGAATTTGACGTATGGGACAGCAATGTTGCAACGATTGATTCAAACGGTACAGTAACAGGTAAAACTGTCGGACAGACATATGTTCAAATTAAGATTAAAGACAGTACAGATAATGTAATTAATACTCTTTATGTCTTAGTTTCAGTAGTGCCTGATAAAGACGAATACGTAACATATCCGATGGTAGAGGCAGGTCAAACATTTACTGTAGCTCTAAAGGCAAACGGAACAGTTTGGTCATGGGGTAATAATGCTTCAGGACAACTTGGCCTTGGATACACAGGCGGTATGGAAACAGAACCTCGAAAGGTTATGTCAAATATTAAAAAGATTGCTGTAGGCGATAATTTCGTAATGGCGCTTGATTTTGACGGACATCTTTGGACATGGGGTGTAAATAATTATGGACAGCTTGGTCAAGGCTTGGTAACAAGTGTTCAGCTTAATACTCCTCAAATGATTCAGTCATTTGTAAATAACGGTTTGCTTGTAACTGATATTTCAGTCGGCGGTTCAGGTGTAGATGAATTTGCACTTGCAATTACAGATACAATGGACGTATATGGCTGGGGTAAGAATTACAACGGACAAATCAAGAGCGGTAGTGCAGGTTATATCCTTTCACCGATATATACAGGTGTATCAAGAGCAATAGCAATAGCAGGCGGCAGAAATGCTACAAGCTATTCTCTTGCAGAATCAGGCAGAGTATATGCTTGGGGTTATAACGGCAGTATTGAACACGGTACAAGTAAGCTTTCTACAAGTGTAGTAGCAAAATCTCAAGTTTCTATTAATGATAAAGTTGTAGCAATCGCTGCGGGTTACGGCAGTGGATTTGCAATTACCGAAAACAAGGAAACATATGTTTGGGGTAAAGGTGTAGACAGTCAGCTTGGTGTTGTTAATTCAGACGGCTTGCCAAGAAAGAATAACAATATAGATAATGTAATCCGTATCAGCGGAGCAAGAGCTACATTTGCAATTAAGGAAAACGGTAAGGAACTTCTTGCAACAGGTAAGAATGATTACGGAATGCTTGGCGTAGGTTCTACAAATCTGTCAGAAAGCAAGTTTACAAACGTTAAAGACGAAAACGGTACTAATAATCTTGACAGAGTAATCTGGGCAGATGCAAGTAACAACGGCAATCATTCTGCAGTTATAAAAACAGATGGTGACGTATATGCTTGGGGTCTTGGTACTCAAGGTCAAATCGGTAATGGCGGTTTTGATAACAGCAATTATCCTACAGCTGTCGGTACTAAAAAGATTAAGCTTACCGGTATAACAAATAATGAAATTACAACATATGAAGGTGCTCCTTCAAGAAGCTTTATACCGAGTATTGTTTCGGGCTTTAACGTATTTGAAGACCATATCACAGATATAGGTACATTTAGAATTGCATCCACAGATACAAATGTTGTTACAGTCGGACTTAATAATCAGCTTTCGTTTGTTGGCGTAGGTAAGGCAAACATTGTAGTTGCAGATAAGGATACAAACTTGTATGCATTGATAGAGGTTAATGTCCTTCCTGCAGACTATCAGTCGGCAGTTGACAACGGAACAGCTGTATTCCCTAAGATTGATGCGGGTGATTACTTCTCAATCGCCCTAAAGGCAGACGGAACAGTTTGGACATGGGGTGAAAATACATACGGTGAGCTTGGTATTAATGACAAAACAGTTACTCAATCAGGAGCTCCTGTACAGGTAGTCCTTGATAACGGTTCACCTCTTGAAGATGTAATTGATATTTCGGCTAACATTTATGCAGCATATGCATTGACAAGAGATGGCAGCGTCTATGCGTGGGGACGTAATTACTATGCTGCACTCGGACAGGGTACAGGCAGCGATTACTATCAATACTATCCGATAAAGGTTAAGAGTACAGATGGTAACGGTTTCTTCGGTGCAGGTCTTTCAAACAAAGCTGTTAAGATAAGAGCCGGTGTTCATAGCGCTATAGTAATCATGGATGACGGTACTGCTTATGCTTGGGGCTATAACAATTATGGTAACTTAGGTACAAACGGTGCAAATAATACATTACCGAATAAGATTATCGGTGTTAATAATGCATTTGATGCAGAAGTTGGTACTTATTCAACAGCAATTTTGAACAGAGATTCAACAGTATTCACAGTGGGTTATAACGGATACGGTGAACGCGGTGTAGGTAATACAAGTAATTCGAGTCTTGTTCAAAAGATGCAGAAGAGTGCCGACGGCGGTGAATTCAAGGGTGTTGTAAGTCTTGGCCGCGGTGACTATCATGGTGCATATGTAACATTTGAACTAAAAGACAATATAACAGATCCTACTGATGCTTTTAATAACTATGTATATTCTACAGGTATTAATACAGAAGGCATTACAGGTACAAATACAACAAACTGGACTAATGTATACCCTGTAAGAGTAACAACAGACGGAACAAATCCTTTGACGGACATTTCGCAAATTACTGCAGGTTACAGATTCCATGTTGCACTTACCAATACTGCAGATGCAAATGTATATGCATGGGGTTATAACAGTGTAGGTCAATTAGGTCACGGAGTTACCGGAGGAATTTCAACACTTCCAACTTTTGTTGATAAGAATAACAGCGGAACAGAAAAACTGTCAAATATCATGATGGTTGAATCGGGCGATAATGCATCTCATGTACTTGCCGTTTCTAAGACGGGCGGAGTATACGTATGGGGTCTTAACAATCAAGGTCAGCTTGGTGACCAAACAACGGATAACAGTCCTTATCCGGTAGTTGTCGGCAGCAGTCCGGTTTCACTTGATTCAAAGGTTCTAAGACTTCATCCGACAGATGAAGCAGATGTAACTGCAACTTCATCGGCTACAGTATTCTCATTATTTAATACATCAACAACAACCACAAGCGAAGTTACATGGAGGATACTAAATCCAAATATTGCAGAAATCGTATCATCAACTCCTTCAGACGCAACAGGCGGTTTGACATCAACTACTGTAAAGGTTAGGGGACTTAAGACAGGTTCAACTGTTCTTATTGCAACAGATTCGCTTACAGGTAAGACTGTTGCAACTCATATCACGGTTTCTGAAGGATTTACAAATCCTAAGATTGCAATCGGTGACGGTTATGTAATCGCATTGAAAGCAGACGGAACAATTTGGGGTTGGGGTTCAAATACTAACGGCAGAGTAGGTATTGATACAGCAACTCCTGTAATTGCAACTCCTACAAGAATTGATCAATATATCAATCCTAATAATGACCAGAGATTTGACCTTGACGCTGAAACAATCGTTGATATTGCGGCAGGTCCGGATCATGTTCTTGCAGTAGATAAGAATGGTCAAGTCTATGCATGGGGAATGAATAACTATGGTCAGCTTGGTGTAAGTGCCTATAAATATGGCAGTGCATCATTGCCTGTATTGGTTAAGGCACTTTCAAATGTATTTGCGGTAAAGGTAGCTGCAGGTGCTGATTATTCGGTTGTTTTAACAGATAACGGATATGTATATAGCTTCGGTAATAATACAAGAGGTCAGCTTGGAACAGCAGATGTAAACGGTTCTCAACATCCGACTCCGGTATTAATGAGAGGTGTTGGCGGTAACGGTACACTTGGCGGAGTAGTTGATATAGCAGCCGGCGCCGCACATACAATGTTACTTCTTGGTAACAAAACTATGTGGATAGTCGGTGACAATACAGAAAAACAACTTGGTGTTGACACAACAAAAGACGGTAATACATATACTGCAACTATTGTAGAAGTAGATTTACCTGTAGATGCAAATTCTTCAACCGGTGATAAAGTTGAGGCAGCCGCACTTTCGGCAGGTCCTTATAACTCAGCATTTATGACTGCTGACGGCAGAGCATTTGTATGGGGTAATAATCAGTATTACCAAGTATTGAATGATGCCGCAGGCGAAAAAGTTTCGTTAGTATCTCAAATTAACATACCTAATGAAACAAGCGGTATTGTTGATTTACAGTTTGGCGGTTCGCGTTCTGCTCAAACGCATATAGCTGCACTTACAGATAGCGGTAAGGTTTATACTTGGGGTGCGGGCAGTCGTGGCCAGATTGGTGACAACAGCCAGACAGAAAAGGTATCTAAACCGACGTATATCCCTGTAAATAACACTAATGTTTGGGGTGTTGCAGTAGGCGGAACAAATACTTCTGCAATATTAACAGACGGATATGTATATACATGGGGTGCAAGTGACCTTGGTCAAATCGGTAACGGTACGGCAGGTCAATCGTCAGATACAGAAACAAATGAACTTGTTCCTGCAAAGACAGGTGAAGATTATATTTCACTTGATGAATATTTTGTAACACTTCATGAGGGTGAAACATCAGTTATCAATCCGGTTTATAATAAGTTCTTCAATGTAATACAGAATACAGATTCAAGTGTAAACTTCAGCGCAAGTTCAATAAACGGAAACATTGCATCTGTAAGTGGCTTGACAATCAATCCTGTATCAACAGGTAAGACACAGATTATCGTATCAGGCGGCGGCAGACAGACAACTGTTGAAGTAACTGTTCTTATGAACGGCTATAAGACCCTTCCGCAGGTAGCTGCAGGTGAAGGATTTACTGTTGCACTTGATAAAGACGGTAAAGTATATACATGGGGTAAAAATGACTTAGGTCAACTTGGTGACCAAGGCAAAGAAAACAGAATTGTACCTACAGAGATTACTTTTGATTTCGCTAATCCTTCAAATTATATTACAAGAATTGAAACGGGTAACGGTCATACTGTAGCTGTTGACAATACAGGTAAAGTATGGACTTGGGGAAGAAATGACTTAGGTCAGCTTGGAAACGGTACACGTAACAATTCTAATAAACCTGTACAGGTTAATCTTCCTGACAGCACAAAGGCTGTTGAAATCGGTGTCGGCGAAACAACAAGCTATGCGCTTGATAAGGACGGACATATTTACGCATGGGGTAATATCAATAACAATACAGGTTATGGTAATAAACCTATTCAGCTTGATTTGTTCGAGAGAATGATTCAAATTTCAGGCAAATACGGTCTAAAGGCTGACGGTACAATATGGCAAATTCCTAATAAGAATGCGTCATCGGTAATAATTCAAAAAGATACTAAAGATGTACGTTTTATAAAGGTTGCATCTAATGACCACATCGGTGACGGCAGCGCAACTAATATTGATACAACTCATACTCTTCTTATAGCAAGAGACGGAGGCCTATATACATTCGGTGATAACAAGAACGGTGAACTTGGTGTCGGTGAATTGAGCGATATAAGTTCAGTTGGTACAAACGATATTCAATTTATAAGCACACTTGGCAAGGTAATTGATATTGCAGCCGGTTATCGTTACAGCGTAGCCATAACAGAAAACGGTGACGTATATGCATGGGGTATCAATGAAGAAAAGTATCAGTCAGGTCAGAAGATTAAGAAGGACTATAAGAGCCCTTCAAAGGTTGAATACATTGATTCTGCAAAGAATATTATCTTTGTTGCTGCAGGTATTAACCATACAGTAACTATTGACAGTGACGGTTATGTATGGAGTTTCGGTGCAAATGAATACAGCCAACTTGGTAATCAGGATAATGCGAATGCATATATTCCTGTAATTGCGGGTAAAATGCAACTTAGCGTTAAACCGCAGGTTATCAGATTGGATAAGGGTTCAAGCGTTAATGTTTCTGTAGGTGACACTAATAATAATGCACTTACGGTAACGATTGCCGAATATCTAAATCTATTAGGTAAGACTACATCAACCGATAACAGTTATACAGTTGAATCACTTGATACATCAGTTGTTAGGGTAGAAAGCGATGGACTTACAATAACAGGTGTTAAAGACGGTAAAGCAATCTTGAAGGTTGTTAAGACATCTTCAAACACAATCGGTTATGTAACGGTTTACGTAGGTCAAAACGGTGGTATCTACCCGATGGTAGACGGCGGCAAAGGACACAGCATCGCCCTTAAGTATGACGGTACTGTATGGACTTGGGGTCTGAATGACTCAAATCAACTTGGATATGAAACAGAAAACGGAATGTCACTTGAACCTAAGAAGGTGACGTTAGGTGCAAACAATGAACAAGCTGTTCTGATTGCGGCAGGTGATAAGTATAATCTTGCAATAGGAATGAGCAGTAAAGTTTACTCGTGGGGTAATAATAACAATGGTCAGCTTGGTAACGGTAATGATGACAGATCGGCTACCGGTATTGACACAGTTAAATACAAAGACGGTACAGATGTAGAAGGTGCAGTTGGAATTTCAACTCACGGCAATACAGCATATATCCTACTTGCAAACGGTACAGTTGCAGTATTTGGAGAAGAATACGATAATCAAAATTACGCATCAATCGTTTCAGGTTTGAATAACATTCTTCAAGTAAGCGGCAATTATGCTCTAAGTATAAGCGGTGAAGTTTGGAAGATGTCTAAGGATAACATTCCTACAAAGGTAATGGGATACAAGGACGATAACGGAAATGAACTTTCAATCTTGAAGATTGCACACGGTACGAACCATCTTCTTGCTCTTGATACTAACGGAAATGTTTGGGCATTAGGCGCAAATGAACACGGTCAACTTGGTACAAACAGCAGAACAGCAAGTACTGTTCCGGTAAAGGTTTATAAAGGCGAACAAAATTCGGGAGATTCATATCTGTCGGGAATTGTTGATATTTCAGCAAGTAAATTCGTTTCAGCCGCGATTGATGTAAATGGTGACATTTACAGATGGGGTGCAAATGAATACGGTCAGCTTGGTATCGGCAACACAACAGAGAAGTATGTACCTGCTAAGGTTATTAAATCATCAGATGATTTGAAGTTTGACCTTGTTGCAGGCGGCTCAAATCATCAGATGGCAGTCGATGAAAACGGAAACGTTTGGATTGTAGGTAGTAATGAATACGGTCAGCTTGGTGACGGTACACAAATTGATAAGAATGTACCTCTGATGGTTGGCGGTAACGAAGTTGTTATTTATGAAAACGGTACGGCTCTTTATGGCACAATCTATATGAATGTCGATGATGTTAAGGATTTGGATGCAGGATTTAATGTATTCAATCTATATCAGAGCGGCATACTTAGTATGAATGAATTTGAGTTTGTTTCAAGTGACCTTGGCGTACTTGAAATCAACAAGTCAACAGGCGTTGCAACTGCGAATAAAGCAGGTACGGCATACATTTCTGTGGCTGAAAACAAATACAGTAAAAAGAGTGCATACATAAAAGTAATCGTATCAAATAATAATGTAGGATTTGAACCTAAGGCTATAACGAAGGGTAACCATTCACTTGCTCTAAGAGCAGACGGAACTCTTTGGGCATGGGGTATAAACAAGAACGGTCAGCTTGGTACAGGCAACACAATATCTGTTGATGAACCTACTGATGTAACACCGTCAGGTGTTAAGTTTATTGATATTGCAGTCGGTGAAGAATTTGCACTTGCCGTAGCATCAGACGGAACTGTTTACTCAACAGGTCTGAATGACTGCAGTCAGCTTGGAGTTGCATCAACAGCAATATCGGCTCGTACATCATTCGCAAAGATTGACGGACTAAGCAACATAATTAATGTTGCAGCAGGTGATGCGTTCGGTATGGCTCTTGATAAGTACGGTAATGTATGGACATGGGGCAGCAACAATAAGGGCCAACTTGGTATCGGTAATATCGGTACGGCATATGCTGCTCCTCAGAGCGTATCAACAGTTGACAGTGTAACTGCTATTTCGGCAGGCAGTGAAAATGCATTGCTATTGCGTTCAAACGGAACAATTTGGGCAATGGGCGCTAATGATTCGGGACAAGGCGGAGTCGGTAATAACACAGGTGAATTGTGGTTGCCGACAGAAGTAAGAGATACCGAAGCTATAGTTGCTATAGCTGCAGGATATGACCATAGTATTGCTCTTGCATTTACATCAAGCGTTTATGCAACAGGCAGTGACCAACACGGTCAGCTTGGTAATACACCGAGTGCAACAAAAAATACATACACAAAGATTTTAACAGATGCAGTAACCATAGCAGCCGGTAATAAATACAGTACAGTTATCGGTAAGGATGGTAATATGTATGTATTCGGTCAAAATAATAAGGGTCAACTTGGTATAGGTGACACCGTTGAAAGAAATATACCTATTGCAAATGCTGTTATTGATACTATCAAGTCATCATATAACGATTTCGCAATCACAGGTGTAAGTCTTGGTGATGAATATTCAGTATTCTATACAAGGAATGGTGACGTTTACGGTTATGGTGACTATTCACTTGGTACACCGGTTGCCAGAAACGAAACAAAGAGTTATGTTCCGGTTCTAATCGGTGAAAGAACAGAACTTATTTCTAAATATGAAATGACAATTCATGTCGGAGAAACAGCTACTCTTGACACATATTCGGGTAAGAAGTTCAACTTGATTACTGATTATGCTAATCCTGGAAGTATCTCATTTGAAAGTAAGAATACAGCTATTGCAGATGTTACGGCAGTTGGTGATGACGGCGAGATTACAGGTAATAAGATTGGTATTACTCATATCGTTGTTAAGAAGGGCAACCTTACATCAGTATGTATCGTTCATGTAATAGATAAAGACGCACAGACAGCTCCTATGATTTCAGCAGGTAACTCTCATGTTATCGCTCTTAAGTCGGACGGAACAGTTTGGACATGGGGTAACAATGAATACGGTCAGCTTGGTGACGGCAGCGTATCTTGTGCATATGAACCTATAAATGTAACAGCATTAAACGGTAAGGATATTGTATCTGTTCACGCAGGTGAATATCATTCAATCGCACTTACCCGTGACGGTGAAGTTTATACATGGGGTCATAATGATTACGGTCAGCTTGGTTTGGGTAATGCAAGCATAGTCATATCAACACCTCAAAAGGTAGAAAGTCTGCCTGAAATAGTATCTATCTCGGCAGGTAAACAACATACAATGGTACTTGGTGCAGACGGATACGTATATAGCTTTGGTGACAACAGCTTAGGTCAGCTTGGTGCTCATTCAAAGGATACAAGCAAGAGATCAAGCACTCCGGTTGTAGCACAAGGCTTGAACAAAGTTATCAGCATTAGTATCGGTGCAGGCGGTAGCGCAACAAAGGCAGTACGTTATGACGGTACACTTTGGGGTTGGGGTGAAAACTCGAATCACCAAATTAATAATACCAATAATCGTTACTATTCGTACCCTGTAAAGATAGACCTTGGTGATGAATTTAACGGTCATATTTTAAAAACGTATGATGGTTTATATCACGTTGTTGCAATGCTTGATAACGGCAGAATTATATCGTGGGGTGCTAACAGCGAAGGTCAGCTTGGACAAGGTATTGACAAAAGCGGAAGCTTGTTATACTACGCTCCTGACTATGTAGATGTATTTGACGGTACTAATAACTACGCAGTTGATATTTCAGTCGGTGCATTGCACAACCTTGCGATAACGGCAGACGGAAGAGTGATGAGCTGGGGTAGTGCAGACCTTGGACGTTTGGGTATCGGTAATGTAACAACATCTGATGACAAAGTATCTCCTGTAGAAGTAACTGTTGATGACGGAAGTCTGTCGGCAATTTCGGTTGCAACAGGCGGTGCAACATCATACGTTGTACTTGAAGACGGATACGTATGGAGCTTCGGTGAAAATACACACGGTCAGTTGGGTGACGCTTATGCGGGTGAAGATCCTGCGCACTATAAACCTGGTACAACAAACGCATCTGATTCTAACGAATTCAGCCCTGTGCTTGTAACAGGCAGAGCGATGAAGCTTATTCCTTCAAGCTTGAAACTTTATATCGGTTCCGCACCTTATCAGATGAAAGTTTCATTCAATAGATTTAACTTGATTAAAGATAATGCAACAACAGGTAACACATACAAATGGGAAATCACGAATGAAATGGATAAGGATGGAGTAACTGCTCTTATTCCTGGTTCACTTGTATCTGTAGATTCAGACGGTAAAGTAAGCGGAAAGACTAAGGAAGGTGTTGCAACGCTTGTTGTAACAGATGTAAAGACAGGTACAAAACAGACTGCATATGTAGAAGTTGCCGATGCAAGCGATAATCATGTTGAAGCAATCATATTTGATTATTCAAAACTTGATGACACAGCAACTCAAGCCGCAGTTGAAAAGGGTTATCTTGACAGTGATGAATATACAGAGATAATATCTGTTGTAGGCGATAAGTCTTATAAGCTTGTTGATCCTCTAAAGAGTGTTTATACAGGTCTTGTACAAACAACAATTCCTAATGCTACAACTGTAACGGTACACGTTAAGAGTATTGTAGACGCAGATGTTATCTATATGGTAGATAAGAACGGTCAAAATCCTGTTATGGGTACATTGTTGACAGACGCAAATATTGGTTTAAAAGACCCTAAGTTTATAGGATACTATGAATTTACAGATGTACCGATCAGTGAACTTGAAGATAATTATTACTTCGAGTTTAAGAACAGCAACACAAGCTTTGACGGAATATATAAAGCTCATACAACAAGATACTCAAATGACGGTGATTTGAGAATTGTAAAAGTTGGTGAAAACGATCCTGCTACAGATGTAGCTGATTGGGTTTATTATGACCAACCTGAAAACCATATTAAATTGAAAGATGCGGCAGTATCGGATTATGTAAGAAATGGTGTTCTGATAGGTAATACAGGTAACTATTATGCAATCATTAAGGAAACCGGCGATGCTAAGGATAGAGATATTTATATCTATAGCCAAGTTTCTCCGTCAGCTAAAATCTCTATTGCGAATGTAACTGTAAACAGCGATCATGACAAGGATAACGGTCATGACGGTTACTATGACGTACAGAAGATTACAATGTTGGCAAATGAAACATATAAGGTTATTCCTATTAAAGTAACAGCACAAGACGGAACTGTATCAAACCATTCATTGACTATTTACAGACAGTCTGAGGCAACAACAATCAAGGAAATTAAGGTAGAAATCGTTGATGCAAGCGGAAATGTGCTTAATACATATACCGCGTACCAGAAGAATCCGAGTGATACTCAGAACTACGAGGTTGTAATCCCGATTAAGGATGTTGCTAATATTAACATCATCACAACTCCTATGATCGGAGATGTCGCAAAGGTAACATACACTCCTGATGGTTTGCTAAATGCCGTAAAGGAGGCAACAACACCTGGTGAATTCACATATGACGGATTTATCCTTGATAATACAAAGACATCAGATAAGACATATATTAAATTAACAGCCGATTCGCTTGACGGTGCTCCGTACATACTTACAATTTTCAAGCTTGATGAAGAGAGTGATCCGTTTGTATCAGTTGATAACAGCGGCTATATTAACTCAACTCTTGTAAGAGAAGACGGTAATGAAAAGTTAATGTATGTATGGGCAGTTGATAACGATGCTAAGACAGCGTCTGTAACATTGACAACTGCAGTAACTAACGGACAAGTTCAAATTGAGAACGGCAACGTATATTCATATACAACAACCGAAGATGTAACCTTGAACTTCAATGACAAGGGTTATATGGATATTGCTCTAAAGGTAACAACAACATTGGGTGCGGTTAATGAATATACACTACGTATTTACAAGAAAACAGCAGATTCTCGTTTGGGAAGCCTTACTGTTGATAAGCTTGAGTACAAGCCGACAGGTATAATAATCGGTGAAAATTACAATGTTACATATGATAAGACAACCGGTAAGTATGTTGCAAAGATTAAGTATGATACTAACTATGTACAGGTTAATGCCGTAGCGGCAAGCACAAGCTCAAAGGTTGCAATTCGTCCTGATGAAGCAACTGCAAAGAGTGACTCTATGTCAGGAATGCCGTTCGACATGAGAAATGTTTCGATTACAGCAGATACAACAACACTTTATATTGCTGTAACTCCGGCAGATACATCATATTCACAGGGTGTATATCAGCTTGATATTATAAGAATGTCAGCTAATACTGCAATAAAGGTAACATATGGCGGCGAAGAACTTTCGCAGAATGCTGACGGTGAGTATGAATATACTTTGCCTGCGTCAACTGACGGAACAGATAACACAACTCAAAAACTTGTAGCAGAGGGTGTTATTGTAGACGGCGATAATGTTACAACTGATGAAAGCATTAAGCTGACGATTTCAACAAGCAGTACATTCTATGTAAATGGCGATGCAACATATACAGATGAAATGGATGTTAAAGCAACTCAGCCAAAGGCAAATGCTGTATATATCCATGTTAAGTCAGAAGACGGAACAGAAAAGACGTTTAAGGTAAATATTTTGAAATTACCTGAAACAAACGGTATAACGGCAGTAGACTTAACAGAAAATAAGGTTGCTGCAACATATAAGACTTCAATTAACACCTATGAAGGTCAAGCCCCTTATTCGGAGGACGGTATTGTAATTTACGTTACAACTGCCGATGCACGTTCGCAGGTAGCAGTCGGAACACCGAATAACTTCGTAACTCCGACACCTATTAACGCTGCAGATCCTACACAGGGCGGTATTGCAAAGGTTCTTCTTCCGAAAGAACTTCTTGAAGAAGAAGCGAACGGCAGTACAACAACTAAGTTGTATGTTAAGAGAGCAGACGGTATTGTCATAGACAACAGCTCAATGAATATACCGACACTTATTATTAAATACGCATCAAATAATGTTGGTCTGTATAAGGTTGATTCAACACCTACAACAGACCCTGCAAGCCCTGACTACACAGGTAAGGTAAAGCAGATTACTGATGAGAACGGTAATATTGAGTATTATCTTGGTATTAATGCAAGTGATATTATAACAACAGGTACAGCTCTAAGCATTAATATTACTGCAGAAGCAAATAATACAAGCTCAAAGGTTGTAATTTACGACCCTGCTACAGAACAGCCTTCAACTATGACAACGGGTGCAACATATAAGGCAATCAGAGAAGTTACTCTTGACCCGTCATTGAATGATGGTCCAACAGAACTTTCAATCAGAGTAATAGCAGAAGACGGAGTTACATCAAAGGATTATAAACTTGTACTTCGCAAGAAGTCTGATAATACAGAGATTGAATTTGTAAAAGCAATCTATATTGCAAATGAAGACCCTGACTTAAGCAAGAATACCGCAGGTGAATTCTATACATATGTAGATTCGGGCAGAACAATTCTTCCTATCAGAGTAAAGGCTAAGGACAGTCAGTCAACAGTTGCAATCGAAACAACTTATAAACCGTCAGCATATGTCGGTTCAGCTGCAATAACATATTCAAACAGCAATGATGCAAGCGTTAATGTTGACCTTACAGGTATAACTGATGACGAGCTTAGAGCAGGTGTAACAATTCCTGTATATATTAAGTCAGAAGACGGAAGTCAAGTAATGACTTACTTCGTAAAGGTATCTTCTGTAGAAGGTAACCCTGAGCTTAAGAGCGTTGATGTTGTTGTAGACGGTGTTGTAAGACCTGCAAAATATGATGCAGATGATAACAGCAAGTTCGTAATTAAGATTCCTGATACAACTTCAAGAGTTGATATTATAGCAACTCCGCAAACATCGCTTGTTCAGTACGTACATATAAACGGCAGCTATGACAGCAAGGATGAAGCGACCGGAGCTGTTACTTTGAGCAATGTGGTTGTAAACAGTAAAGAAACAACTGCAACGATTGAAGTTAAGGCAAAAGACGGTACAACAAAGAGATATACTCTTGTAATTACTAAGGTTGCTGTAAACACAGACCTTATGAATGTAACTGTAAACGGTACTACAGTAAGCAATGCAAACGGTACTTACACATATCTAAAGACCGGTATTTCGAGTGATAAGACTGCTGATGTTTCAATAACAACACAAGATGCAAATTCAACTGTTAAGGTTGAAGCTATCACAAGAGATTTGACAAAGTCACCATATGGATTGTCATACAATGAAGTGGGCAGCGAGTCACAGAATGTATGGGCAAATGATGCGGTAACTCTACACAGTCAGCCGGTAAACAGATACCGTATAACAGTAACAGGACAAGACGGATTTACAACTAAAGAATACACCTTAATAATCAGAGATACAGATACAAATGCAGATGTAGAATATATTAAGGTTGGCACATATTATGCAGTTAAGGAATCATCAGACGTCAACGGTGAAACATGGACTGTTGAAATCCCTGATACAACTAAGTTTACAAATGTAACTGTACAAGCATCTGATGAATTGGCAGAACTTACAGACATTGAGAAACTTAGACAGAATGCATATGATAATAATCCAAGCAACGTAGGATATGTAACTCAAATCGTTTCAGGTTTGGATTTACAGACAGGCGACGAGATTAGATATGTTAAGGTAGTTTCACAGGATGGCTCACTACAGAAGATGTATAAGCTTGTTATAAAGGGTACAGACGAAGCTCCTTCTGTTGAAAGCGTAACAGTAAACGGTTTGGATGCAAATGCACCGACTGATTCAGAACCAAGATATACATATCTTGAAGTACTTCCGAACGCAAGTGAAGTATTGATTGGTGTTACGGCAGCGAGCAAGAACCACTTCGTAAGCATTAACAATGGCGATATTACAGCCGGCGGTTATGCAGAGCTTAAGGTTTCAATGCCTATCTCTGTAACCGAAATGGAAGTACCGTTCAGATTGTACAGAACAGCTGACGGTGACCCTGCATATGAAAACGTTGTATATCTAAAACGTTTGAGCGATGATTATGCATTGACTGTAAAGGTTGATAACAATACTGTTAAGAAAACAAATCTTGACGGCTCATATGTATATTATGTAGACGGTACAGCAACAAGTGCAGATGTATGGGCTCTTGCATCTAACGCAAATTACCGTGTAGAAATTACAGGTAAAGACGGCGTTTCAGGCAATAACAACACAAATCCGACACTTGGCGCAACTGTTACAACAGACCTTGAAGATACTATAAACAGTAACTTCACAGAAGTAACAATCACAGTTAAATCTGATGATATTACAAATACAGCAACAGCCGAATATAAGCTATATATTTATAAGAAGAGTAACAATGCAAATATCAAGTCGGTAACTGCAAATCCAAATGACAGTGAAAACAAGGATACAGATACTACAGCAGATGACAGTGTAAACATAGACGGTAATATATACAATGCATATCATGTATATGTTCCTAAGTCAACTACATCGGGTTATACAGTATTTGACCTTGCAATCGAGCTTGAAGATGTAAATGCGGCAGTAACAAGCATTGATAATGCACCGTTCGCAAATACAAACGGTGGTACTGCAAAGGCAACATTTACAAAACTTACAGCCGATTACGACTTTGACGGTGACGGCACAAACGATTCATTCGCAATTCCTGTAACCGTAACATCGCAGAGCGGCGGTACAAAGGATTACTACATCATGGCAACACCTACAGATATGGATATGGAATTGACTGTAGAATACGATGACGAAAAGATTGCGAAGGAAGAGGACAAGAACGAATATATTGTATATGTTCCTACAACTTCTAACACAGCAACTATATACCTAACATCAATAAACGGTAATATTGCTGAAGTAAGAAATACAACAAATGCAAATAATATTATAACTGTTGATTCACCTGACAGAACATTGTATAGATTACAGGTTAGTAACTTGTCAGCTTTGACGGAAAGCAATCCATATACTTATGAAGTTGATGTGGCTAAATCAGGCTCAAGTTATAAGAAGACATTTAAGCTAATCATTATGCCGCAGAGTACTGATACCGATATTACAGTAACAGTAAACGGTGTAGAAGCTAACTGGGTAGCTTCAAACGGCGGTTACTATGACGGAAGTATTGAAACAACTGACGAAATAGCAAATGTTATAGTAAAGGCTAAGAATCAATTTACAAAACTTGCGATTACAGAAGATGGTGAGCCTGCACCGACGTTGGTTGATAAGGGTATAACATCTAAGGCTTATACAATCGCTCTTACAGAAGCAACTGATACAGCTAAGATATATACAATCTATGTTCAATCGCAGAATACTTCACAGCCAATTAAGACATATAAGTTACACATCACAAGAAGAAGCGGTGAAAATGATATTATCAGCATCAAGCGTGGTAATGTGGACGCTACAGAAGAACCTGTAGAAAACAGTGATGACGTTAAGTACATATTCTTCGTAGACTCAATGACAGAAGTACCTCAAATTACGATTGAAACTTCACCTAAGTCAATATTGAGAGTAGGTTACTATGATTCACAGAATAAGTGGCATAATAACGGCGATAGCAGTGCTTCAACAGCAGGCGATACAGCTGGTTGGACAACAGATAATAATTGGCAGGATACATTGCCGGCAAATGCAAACGGTGGTAAATATGTAATCGAAGTAAAGGCTGAAAACGGCTCGAAGAAGAACTATGTTCTTGAATTCAGAGAAAAGTCAGACGATACATCAATTAAGAGTATAACAACAGAAAAAGGTTTGGACGGCGAATACAATGTTGATATGTCAATGACAGTATTGTATGAAGCAAACGTTCCTGACCACGATATATTGCTTGACATACTGCTTACAGATAAGTATGCAACAATCGAATCAATACATGAAGTAGCATTGCCTGATGACAGTGAAAACATCATAGATTCGACAGGTGACATCATCACAAGAAAGAAGACCGACGAAGGTGCATTCCGATATAAGGTTGTAGGCGGTGTTCCGATTGGCGGTAAGAGATACTTGAGAATTACCGTTAAACCTCAAAATGATAAGGCAGAGTTGGTTAAGAACTACTACTTATTATTAAAGGGTGCATCAGATGACTTGTCACTTGACAATGTAAAGGTTAATGATACTGTAAATACAACTCCTATCTCAAATGGTTTGAAGTATACATTCAGTGTTCCGACAACCGTAACTGAGGCAGATGTAACAATTACAGCAAATCAATATGCTAAACTTGTCAATGTAGCAGGAAATGCACTTTCAATTCCATACATCAACGTATGGTCAGATACTTCATATACATTGTCTTCTGAAGAAGAAACAACTATAACTGTAGAAGTTCGTTCACAGTTGTATGTTGATGATGTACGTACACCAAATGCTAAGAAGACTTATACAGTAAGTATCTATAAGAGCAGTAATAACACGGAGATAGGCGAGGTTATCGTAAATGGTATCGCAGCAATCACAAGAAAGAATAATCCTACTATCTATGAGATTGCAATTCCGTCAGATCTTAACGGAGGCGATTCAAGAGCAGAAAACCCTGCAACTATCACAATACATACATCAAGCGGTATTGCAGAAATCTCAATGAAGAATGACGCAGCCGGTGTTGATGATGTAGGTTATGGTGAACTTATAACAAAGAGAACGCTTGACGCTCCTTCTGTTTCAAAGGTAAATAAGTTTGAATTTACAATTAGATCATCATCAGGCAGTGTAAAGCAGACATACACATTGTATGTATATACTGATTACGAAGACACAGATGTCAAGTCGGTTTCACTTAATAAGACTGAACTTACAGCCGGTGCCGCAACAGATGTAGATATTTCGTTATTCTCAGTTCCTGATGACCGTATCTACACAGCAGTTGTAAACAGACGTAATCCGGTTGACCTTTCAATCGTTCCTACAGGTAACATGGCAAAGGTAGAACTTACAGGATTCGGTATTGACGGTATTCTTGTAAGTGACAACTCACACGGTTATGTATTTGAAAATCTTGCACTTAACTCAGAAAATGATACAGTATTTAACTTTAGAATTATGAGTTATGACGGTAAGGTTGTAAGTGATCCATATCAAGTAATAATTAAGTATGTTGAAGATTCAGACGTAGCTCTAAAGAGTGTTGTCTTTGACGGTGTAACAGCTGAAAAGGCAGACTTTAAGTCTAATACATATCTTGTAAGAGCAGACAGTACCGTAACAAACGGCATACTTACAATAACTGCGGCAAACGAAGATGCAGTAGTTAAACTTGACAGCGATAAATCAACAAACGGTGTCTTGAACGTATCTTATAATGTTACAAAGAACGTATCTAAGGTTGACTTTACCGTTACATCTAAGGACGGTAAGGCAGAGCAAGCATACACATTGTATATTATAAGAAGCAATACGGGTGAAAAAGAAGTCTATGTCAACGGAACTAAGCTTACAAAGACAAGCGGCGGTTACACTTATGAAGTACCTTACGGAGCAACCGCGGCAGATATTAAAGTTGTTGCAGACAGCGAAGTTTCAAAGGTACAGATTGGTGACAGCGAGTTTAAGGTAAGTGAAAATACTGAAACAGTAACTCTTGATTCGGGTAAGACAACAACTGTTAAATTCAAGATTTACTCATATCCGTATGACGATAACAGCTTTATTGCAGAAACAATTACACTTGTAAGACAAGACCAGTCTTTGGCACTTTCAAATGTAATGGTTCAGAGCAAGTCAGAAAGAGATTATACAAAGCTAACTCCGGATAAGTACGGAAATTATAAGACAGCTATTCCGAGCACAGATGACAGTGCAAGCATTGTAATTGCAACAAGAAGAAGCGATTCAAAACTTGGACTTATCAGAGTAACAGACACAGGTGATGTTGTTCTTGGTGAAGATCAAGGTCAATTATCAGTACCTGATATTGCAAACCTTGGAACAGTAAATAAATTCTATATTGTTGTTTCTGACGGAACAAAGACAAGCAGATATGAACTTGTAATTGTTAAGTACAGCAATAATACAAGTGTAGAAAAGGTAATCGCCGAAAGAGGTACAGAGGACGAATATGTAGCTAAAGATGCATCGTGCGGCGGCGGCTCAACTATCCTTCCTGAAGACCCTGACGGCAGTAAGGCATCACCTTACCAGATTACTACGGCCGAAGAACTTCAGGCTATGTCAGATCATCTTGATGCATACTATGTATTGATGAATGATATTGACTTAAGCGGTACTGCATGGACTCCGGTTGGTACAACTTCCAAACCGTTTACAGGTAACCTAAACGGTAACGGAAAGTCAATATCAAATCTAACAATTACAGCTACATCAAATGATACAGCATACGGCTTGTTTGGTGCAAATAAGGGTGAAGTTTATGACTTCAAACTTGAAGATGTAAATATTACATCTGTTGCAGGCACATCATATCAATATATCGGTGCCGTGGCAGGTAAGAATGAACAAAACGGTGTAATTTCAAGAGTAGCCGTAGCTTCAGGTAATATTGAATCTTCATATGCAGCCGGCGGTGTAACAGGTGATAACCGTGGTACTATCGAAGACGCATATAATAAAGCAACAATTACATCAGGTGAGTACGCAGCAGGTATTGCAGCATTGAACCATAACGCTGTTAAGAATGTATATAATGTAGGTTCAATAAGCTCAACATCAAATAATTTAACCGATGAACACGTAGCGTCGATTGTTGTATTGAACCTTGACAACTCAACAATAAATAATGCATATGCAGTAATGCCTAGCCAAATCTACAGCAAGGTGGGAAGCAACAGCAATGTATATAACAGTGCGTCAGTTCTTCCTGAAAAGCTTGGAGATATAGCAACATTCAATGATTGGGACTTTGCAAATACATGGGTAATCAAGACAGCTCAGTATCCTACATTCAGGAACCAATCAGCTGATGCAGATATATCAAATCTTAACATTCCTGACGGCAGCCAAGCCCGTCCGTTTGAAATCACATCAGCCGCAGGATTGAAGAGCATCGGTAACGATGAGGAAAGCTTAACAAAGCATTATGTATTGAAGAATAATATTTCAATGAAGTATAATTCGGACTACATTCAAATGGATCCTATCGGTTCAGAAGATACACCATTTACAGGTAGTCTTGACGGTAACGGATTTACAATTTCCGATTTGAAGATTACATCACAGAAGAGCGTAAACGGTCAAGATTATTCAGCTTTGTTTGCTGTAAACAACGGTACTGTTAAGAACTTGAGATTTGCGGTTGCGACAATCGGTGAAAACGGAGTTGAAAATGCATCTGTTGTAGCAGGCATTAACAACGGTACAATCGAACAAGTTGCAATTGAAACGGGCGGTAAGATTACAGCTAAGAATGCAGCCGGTTTTGCAATCGAAAACAACGGTACTATTGAAAACTCATATATTACATCAACTGCACTTGTAAGCAACAATGCTTCTGCAGGTATAGTAATAAGCAATAATGCCGGTGCAACAATCGGATATGTATTCGCTAACGCAAATATGTCAAGCTCAATGTTTGATAAAGCATCGATTGCTATTAACAGTGACGGTACAATTACACATACACACGGTGTAATGGGTGCATTGTTTGTTAAGAATGATACATCAATCGTTACGACAAATGATAATAGCAGTATTGCTGCATCTGACCTATATGTTCAGTCAATCTTTAGCGATTGGAACTTCAATGATATATGGTATATGACATCAGGCAGCTACCCAATGCTACAAGTTACAAATAAGACTTCGTCAGTTTCTGCACAAAGCATTGACTTGTTTGCAGACGGAGAAACAACCTGCGAACATATTGTATATATCAGAGATACTAAGAATTCGGCTAATATTTACATAAAGGCTCAGAATCCTTATTCAACAATCGCAATCAGAGGCGGTTCATATACAGGTGTATTTGAAGGTGTTATAAACGGACTTATCAATGATAAGACAATAATTCCGTTTACAATTACGTCAACAAGCGGTGCAAGTCAGGAACATAATCTTGTAATTATTAAAGAACCTACTTTGGCAACCCTTGACAGCGTTGTTATTGACGGAACGACAGTTGCTCGTGTAAATAACACATACGTTGCAGAAATAGGTAAGTCAGCTGATTCTGTAAATGCAGAAATTACTCCTATATCAGGTACAGTTGAAGTACTTGACAAAGATAGAAATGTTGTTTCGTATGAGAGTATGAACGGCTTGACATGGATTAATACAGCACTTCCTGCAAATGTCGGTACTACAACAACTTATACATTGAGAGTAACAAACGGTACTGCAATTTCAACAGTTGAATATCCGTTAATCTTGAAACCTGCTGAATATCATACAGGTTTGAAGTATGTACAGGTTGATCCGCTTACTCTTATAGGCAATGTTCTTGTAGGTTCGGGTTATACAGATGTTACAGATATAAATGAAAATGTTTATAACTATGTAATTACCAAAGACCTTGAATATATCAATATTAAGGCTGAAACCGTAAACTCTACTTCAAAGGTAAGCATTGCATCAGAGTATAATTCGGCTAATGTACAAGAAATCGAAAGATATAACCTTGATACATCAATTAAGGATATTTACATTCCGATTGACGTAACAACAGAAGAGAATGTTGTTGAACATTATGTACTTCACTTAACAAGAAAGAGTATTGATGATTCATTAAAGACTGTTAAGGTAACATACGGTAGCAATGTTTATACTCCGGCAGCTGAAAACAGAGTAATAGATGAAGAAACAGGAGCAACTGCAGATGTATATGTAGTTAAACTTGATACTCCGGGTAATGTTCCGTTTACAAATAAGACATATGTTGATATTTTGATAGAGGCTAATGATATTTATACACTTGTAAATGCAGGTAGCCCAACGGCAACAGACCCAACATCAGCTAATTCGGATAAGTGGACAGCAACTAATGTACTTCTTGACGGCGAAGAATTAACAATCTATGAAATCAAGTCAAAAGCTGCTGACTTAGAAACAATTAAGGTATCATATCTATACATCTACAAGAAGAGTGATAATGCAAACCTTAAGACATTTACCGCAACTTACGATGACGGCGGAACAAAAACAACTGTTGAAGCCGGAGAGGATACAAACGGTGAATATCAGCTATGGATTCCGTCTGATGTTACAACAGTAGATCTTGAGGCGATAGCATCAACTCTGTTGGCAGAAGTACAGATTGACGATAATACTTCGTCATTACATAATAATGTTTATAAGAACTTTACAATAACAGGTAAGAACACTATTAATGTAATGATTAAATCTTCATTAAATACTACTGCTGAGTATAAAATTAATATCAATAGATTGAATCTTGATCTTGAAGCTGTACAGGCAGGACCTTACAGCGGCGGCAACTTGTCAAATGCTCTTTGGGACAGCACAAGAAATGCATATGTTGTTCGTCTTGATCCGCAGACTGATGATTTGCCAAGTGCAATCGCATCAGTGTTGGCTAAGGATGCTAATAACTACATCAGAATAGGTCACTTGACAAGACCTGAAAAACCTACTCAGGGAAGTATGACAGATGAACAGTATGCAGCAGCACTTGCTCAATATGAGAAAGAGGTTGCAGCATATGAAACAGCCGCAGCAAACGACTATTCAGCAACCGATGCAAGCGTTGTATGGGATGGCGGATGGCGTCAGACAAGCAACCAGTCTTATAAGATTCCTCTAATCAAAAAAGACGGTGGATTTACAGTAGTTAAGATTCAGGTTGGTGTAGCTAATAACTATAAGGCTCAAGCAGATGCAACTATTGATGAAAAGATTGGTACTGTTAAGACTTATACATTCTTAATAGGTCAGAAGTATAAGAACACTGATGCAGATATTGATATTTATATTGACGGTAACTTGCTTAAAAATCCTGAAAAGGTCGGCGATGAGATTATCTATAGATACGGTATCGTGAAGGATGCAACTGTAAAGGTTGGACTTCGCATTGATGAACATGCACCAACTCCATATGATCCGACAGTATCGGTAAATTCAGTATCTGAAAACGGAATTGTAAACAGATCTGATTATAATTATCCGACAGATGGTGTACTTACAATCCCTGTAAATACGGCAAGATCAGTATCTGAAGATACTCCTGATACAAATATTACTATTGTATCAATACCTGAAGCAGGTACAGGATATACTCATCAGTATAAGGTTGTAATCTACAGATTGTCAGAAAATACAAATGTACTTCATAACAGCAGTGACAACTCAGAAACTGTTGTAAATGAAACTACAAGATATGACGGTGAAACAAGTCCAAATGTTGTAGATTATTACAAAGTAAGCGAATCAACACTTACAGTTGATGAAAACGGTAATAAGTATTTAAGAGTATATATCAAGACAGAGTATTCAAAGGCTAAGATTACTCTAAACGGTAAAATATATACAGGAATAACAGATGATGACACTGTAATAAGTGGTTCAAATGTAGTAAACGGCGGAGATATTCATGGTATCTTGATTCCTGTAAAGGATGGCGAAAGCGTTAAGGTAATTCCGTACGTAGTAACATCAGAAGACGGCAGACATACTTCAAACAATGCATTAAACGTAACAATCCAGTCGATTAATACTAATGCCGATTATGTAACGGTTAATGGTGTAGAAGCATATGGTCCGTTCACTGAGGACGATTCGGATCTGCCGTATTATAACAGCTATATTCCTTACAGTGTATATGAAAAAGCAGTTAATAATGCTGAAAAGACATCGGTTGTTGTTCAGGCGGCTGTTCAGTCGAAGGATACAACAGCAGAACTTCTATGGGAAGATGGCGACTTTGATTATCACGGAAATGATGCTAAATACAACATTCCGTTCAGAGTATCCCACTCATACTTGTTTGACGATGCAGATCCTGATATTCCTCATGTGGTTAAATTCAGAATTATCTCTGAAGCGGGTACAATGCAAGAATATGAATTGAGAGTTTATCTTGCAGATAACACAAACAGAGATGTTGAATATGATGCCGAAAGTGATAATTACAGTGTATGGGTTGGTCCTGCAGGAACAATTAACAGCATACCGCCTGCTAAGTACGATAAGAACACAGGCAGATACACTGTAGAAATTGAAACAGGTATAACATCTGTTGACATGAAGGTAATCGCAGATTATGAATATGCGGGCGTAGATATTTATGACCCATATACATCATCATATACAAATAACTATGAATTACATCAAAAACAAGTACAACTTTCAAATCTTGAACCTAACCAAAACTACACATTGTACTTTAGAATACGTTCACAGGATGAAATGTTGTCAGGTGTTGGTGATGGTAAGGAATACATAGTAGACCTAATCAGAAAGTCTAATAACAGAAAGATTGATCACGTATATGCATATCCTGAAGATAAAACGGGTAAGTTGTTCCAGTCAGTTGTTGAAAATATAACTGTAAACAATCCGATTATCATAAAGAATATAACATACGGTACATCAATCGTTCCTATTGAAATCGGTGCTGATTACTCAACAGCAAGAGTTGGTATGACGATAGATGGTGTAGATACTGTTTCGACAAATCAAACTCTAAAGATAAATATTCCGTTTGACAGTAATGACGATGATGTTGATGAAACAACAGGCGAACGTTCAAGAACATTCCAGGTAACGGTATGGAGTTATGAAGGCGATATTGCACCTGCATACTACACACTTAAGATTATCAGAAAGATGAATAATCTAAAGCTTAAGGAAATTACACTTGACGGACGTTATGCAGAGCAAGACAGAAACGACCCTCATACATTCAGAATTGATGTAGGGGCAGATGAAACACTTGTAAATGAAATCAAAGCTACTGCTCTGAACGCCGGGGAATACGTAGAATTTGAGAATAACGGATTTGCTCTTTCAAGCAATTCATATTTGAATTATGACGTATCAACAATTCCGACATCGTCATCGGTAACGATTGATATTAAGGTTGGTTCACCTGATTTGCTGTCAGATGGTACAACTCCTGATGAGATAGCAATAACAAAGCTTATTATTACAAAGCTTTCTCCTGAAGAATTGCGTTCTGATTTGAAACTTGATATGTTTGTCAGCGATATTAAGTTAGTTGACAGCTCATATGTAAAGGCTGCAAAGCAGAGCGAAGATAAGACACTTGTAAACGGCAAATATGTTTATACATATAATTACATAAGCTATATTAATCCAACGGCAAATATGGCATATGTTAAGTCACAGACTAAGTCGGCAAGTTCAAAGATTGAATTCTTTACTGATTTTGGTAAACCTGCGATCGCGAGCGGAATGTTGGCAGTTGATACAGAGGCATCAATGTCAGGTATAGATGACATCATATTGAAAGCCAGAGTAACAGCCGGTGACGGCAAAACACAGGATTACACATTGATGATTCAGAAAGCTTCAAGCGAACTTGGTATAGACAAAGTATATGTTGACGCTACAGGCGGACTTTCTACTGAAACTCAGCAGACAACAAGAGTTACAGGTAAGGTTACAGGTTATGAAGCGGGTGTGGAACCTAATACAACAGCAATATCGTACAAAGTTGAAATGCCGATGAATACATACATTGCACAACCGTTTGTATTCGCAATAGACCCATATGCGGTAATTCAGTTCTATGAGTACAGAGATGGTACATATGTACTGAGCAATAATAAACAAATTCAAGGAACTAATGTAAACTTCGCAGGTGCTACAACGGATGCCGCCAGTATTGAAGACAGAAATTTATATAAGTTCAGATTTAAAGTAACATCGAGAACCAACAACGCATCTCAGGAATATGTAATCAACCTTATTAACAGCCCTGAGGGTACTCAGTTGAAAAATGTTAATATCGGTTTGAGAAAAGAAGGATACAAAGATTATCCTATAGATGAATCTGAAGTAATCTTGAAGAATGCAAGTATAACAGGTCTTACAACTTACTTGGCATCAGTTCCGCAAGGACGTGATACAGCTGTAGTAAAACTTATAAGTGAGAATAAGTTTGCTAAGATATATGTAAACGGTGTTCATCAGAACAGCGCAGTAAATACATATATTGATGATGTAAAACTAAACGGTCGTGTTACGCAAGTTCCTGTAACGGTAGAATCTCCGTCAGGCGCAACACAGAACTATACGATTTACATTGTTCAGTACATCTACAACTTTGATTTGAACACAGTAGTAAATGACGAACTTACAGAAAGAATCGGCGATCCGGTTACAAATGAAGACGGTGTTATCATTTCAAACTATGAACGTCCGACAAAACTTCCGTTCTACTTGAGCGATGCAGATATGCAAATTAATATGGCAGACCCTCAAGGTCATAAATATTACGTTCAGATTGATGACGGTGAAAAGATACTTGTAGATGATACAACTAATGAGCAGACTATTAAATCAATAATTAAGCTAAAAGAAGTTAATTCGATTGTTCAGCTTCGTGTATATGACGAAGACGGATTCTTAATAACAATTAACAATATTTTAATTAAGCGTGATATGCTTGACGCAGCACTTGGAGCAATCCGTGTAAATGACAATGATGCAGTTAAGACAACTCTTGACAGCGGCAAGATTATATATGAGGCATACTCATATTCAGAAGCAGAAAATCCAACTGCTAAAGTTGATATATATGCTGTTGATAAAAACGCCGCAATTACGTTGACGGGTCTTACAGTATCGCAGACATATACATTGGGAGCAGGTAAGGGCGGTCAGCTTACTGCAAACGTAGATTTGAAGGTTGGCGACAACTACTTCTCGATTGAACTTAAGAAGTCGGACGGCAGCCCGTCAATCTATTATACATTACGTATCAAGCATATTCCGGTTGACGTATATCTTGATGATTTGTATATCACAAAGAAGGACAATTCAAATAAGATACCGTTCTATAATTCATCATTTATAAAGACGGTTACAACTTATTCGATTAAGACTGAAAATGATTTACATGAGTATGATGTATATGCAAATGCACATGAAACACATCAGAAACTACTTGACTATGCGAAGACACAAGGCTGGAATCCTAATGATTATGAAACAAGAATCAAGATTACAGACGCAGGCAGTGAGCAAATCGACGATTTGAGTAAATATATTAAGCAGTATGTCAACAGTATGAAGACAGACGGAACAACTTCGGAATACTTCAGAATACCTATTTACTTGAGAGTTCCTCACTACACAAAAACTTATTATATAGAAGTTCATGACCCGAGCGATGAAAACCGACTTGCAGATTTACAAGTTATCGGTTATGACTTGGATCCTGACTTTGATAAGGATAATTATAAGATAAATAAGCCTACAACAGATGATGAAAAGAAACAGGGTATTTATACGGTAAATGTTGAATCAGAAAAGACAAATGCAGACATTTACGCTAAGGCATATCATAATCATGACGGTGCTAAGACGATGGTTACAATTCTTGATTCAAACAAAAAACCGATGAGTAATGCATTTGTTACAATTACTCAGAATGTAAACCTTGAATACGGCGATAATGTATTCTATGTAAAGGTAACAAGTGAAACATCTAAGGAATTAGAGTATGAACTTCATATTTATCGTAAGCCGATAGACGCAAGCGTTAAGTATATCTTGGTAAATGATATGCCTGCCGCATTGCAGCCGGACGGAACGTATGTTGCATATGTAGAGTCAGGTACTAACCCTATAGTTAAGGCTATGGCAAGTGATTCAAGAGCAACAACAACATTGAAGACAAACGGTGCCGCAGATGTTTCGGCAGTTGGTTGGGTAACGTTAAATGTACCTACTGTATCAACTGCAACGGCAAATGTTGATATTAATGTTTCTTTGACAGCCGGTAATGATACAATCAGCAGAGATTATGTATTGAAGTTGATTAGTGTAACGGGTGATATTCTAAGCATCTACATGGATGTTGACAACGGCGACTTTGTAACAGATACAACTCGTCAATATGCAAATCCTATTGCAGCTGTTTGGAACAGTGAAAATAACCGCTTTGAAATAGGTATTCCGCATAATGCGACATATACACCGATGATGAGAGTAACAACTCTTGCCGAAGGTAAGACAGTTAAGATTGGTACTCTTGCTGAACAAAATCCTGATGCGGGAACAACAAAGCAGTTTACCAATAAGACATACTTGATGAATAATCCTCAAGATATAACCGTTACTGTAAAGGATGTTGCAACAGATGTAACCAAGACATATATTGTACACGTAACAAGAATGTCAGGCGATGCAGACCTTATCGAACTTGAACCTGAAAGCGGCGTAGTGATGAAACCTACATTCGATAAGGATGTTCATAACTACGAAATCGATGTAGATACAGCTGTTACACAGGTGACATTTGATAAGATTACAGCAAGCAATAATGCTACAATCAAGCTTATGACATCTACAAGCAACGGTTCAAAGCCGGTTATCAACCATACAAGCGGAAATAGTTTTGTATTTGATAGCTTGACAGTTGGTAACAACATATTGAAGATTGAAGTAACATCTGAAGACAGAATAACAACTAAGACATATACGGTTACAATAAATCGTAAGATTCCTGATACTGACGCTACTTTGGACGACATCAGAGTCGTTATCGACGGTAAGTATTACAGCTTAGTTCCGATGTTCGACAGAGATATTACGGATTACTACTTCATTGTTGAAGGTGAAAATATTAATGATATTAATATTGAAGCAACACCAAGCAGTGCTGCAAGCGATGTGGCTTACAAGATTGACGGCGGTTCTACCACAAAGGGAACAAGCGTGACAATCAAAGATGGTTTGACTGAGAAATCAACAACCGAAGTTGCATTCAATGTATCGGCAAGCGGCGTAGTAATGAAAGAGTATAAGATTACACTTTATAAGAATATTAATGCTAATATCAATCCAAAGCAAAACTTCTTATCAAGTATATCTCTTGCAAATCATACATTGACAATGATGAACAGCTCATCAGATGTAGATTATAACTACTATTCAAATGTAACTAATACGGAAACAGAAGAAGCAATCACAGTAATTCCGAATACAAATGTTACGGGTACAGACGGTAATATGACTGCAACATTGTATGATGTAGCCAATAATACAACCGAAACTATGTTGTCCGGTCAGCCGACGCCGGTTAAGCTTGATGCGGGTAATAACTTGTTTATTGTCAAAGTAAGCGATGGCAACGGCAACAGTCGTTACTACTCAATTACAATAAACAGAGCAATAGATAAGAATACAAGCGCATTGCTTTCATCTCTGACAGCAAGCGGTCAAAGTATGACGCCGACATTTGATAAGAATGTAACATCATATAAGATTACTGTTGCAAATGACGTTGATTCAATTAAGATTAACGCTAAATCCGAAAATACAATGTCTGCTATTTGGGTAAGAAGCGAAGCCTTAGATATTGACGTTGATGCGGTTGGTACGGTAAACACCGATATTAAGCTTGTAGAGGGTAGCAATAAGATTGTTATTACGGTAACTGCTCCTAACAATACTGCAAAAGCAGGTAATAGAACATGGAATAACACTAAGAAGGTTTATGTAATTAATATTTACAGAGGCAGTGAAAATGATAATGCTGACCTAATAGATATTAAGTACACAGCAGGCGGTATACTCACTCCTATATTTGACAGTGATGAAACAAATTATCATTTGACTTATACTTATGAGCATGAAAATGTTGATTTGATACCGATTGCAAGAACTCCGGATGCTATAAAGGATATAACAGTTACATCAAGCGAAACTTCTAAGGTGATAAGCAGCGGAGATACATTCTCATTGTCACCGCTTGCTGTAGGTGAAACGGTAGTAACATTCATTGTAAGAACAGTAAACGGTACAGAAAAGACTTATACGGTTTCGGTATATCGTAATAAGTTTGAAACTCCGATACCTGAAATTACAGGTTTGGAACTAAAAGACCAACACTTTGATGACTATGCTATAACGCCTGCATTCGATAAGGATGAACATTCATATTATGCAAGTGTTCCAAGTACATTTGAAAAGGCAGATATTAAGGTAACTGCTATATCAAATGACCCATCGGATGAAGATAATCTAACGATTAGAGTAAACGGCAGAGTAATATCAAGCGGTACATGGAATAATATCTTTGAACCTATTGAATACGGTGATAACATATTCACGATTGAACTATCGAATGCTCAGGAAAATAAAGAGTATTATACATTGGTAATCAATCGTCAACAACCTGACCTTGACCCTAAACTTATCGACTTGGCAGTTAAACAGAACTTTGCATTGTCACCGGCATTTGATCCGGATAAGACGGCATATGAAATTAATGTAGATGAATCAACATCATACATTAACCTTATCCCAACTGCCAATGATGCGAAGATTACTATTAACAACCTTGAAGTTGTAAGCGGTATGGCATCAGAAAATATCGAACTTAAGAAGGGTAAGAATCAGATTAAGGTTGTTGTAACTGCAATAGATAATACAAAATCTCCTGCAGAGTTATCAATAACTAAGCGTGTATATCTTGTAAATGTATATCGTCCTGATTCGGATAACGATAATGCTCTAACAGAACTTGTTCTTAATAAGGGTACAGTCGTACCGGCATTTACAAGAGATGTAAAGAACTATTATGTAACAGTTCCTTATCAGGTAAATAAGGTAACTCTTGAAACAGCTGCATTAAATCCGGGCAGTGTGATTAAAGTAAACGGCACAGAATATACAGGCGCTATGGATATAGACTTGACAGACGGAGTATATAACTCAGTTGCAATCAAGGTATATGCATCAGCTGATGATTCATTGCCTGAAGTAACATACACATTGGATATATTCAGAAAGAATATGGCAGCTGATGTTCCTGACCTAAGCAGCTTGACTGTAGACGGTAAGGACATAATTCCGGATTTCTCGGCAAGAGAGCTTAACTACTACACATATGTAGATGCATCAACAACCCGTGTAACAATAAATGCTAAGGCAGCAAGCAGTTCTGCAAACGTAAGCGGTATCGGAACATTTGCATTGAACGGTAATAAGACAGTAAGAATTATTACAGTCAGAAACGGTGCTACAATGCAGAAGTATTCTGTAACAATCTTGCGTGATACTGCAATCAACGGTATCAGCGGTACATTGAACGGAGATGCGATAACAAACAGCACTCTTGAAACAATAACAGTACCTGAAGGTACAACAACAATTCCGCTTAATATAACTTCAGCCGACAGCGATGCAATAATTACTGTAAACGGCAGAGAGATTGAAAGCGGAAAGGACATTGACTTTACAATGTCAACACAAAAGGAAAGATTCGACATTAATGTTGTAAGCACAATAAGCGGTATTAACAAGTCGTTCGTTGTATATGCTGAAAGCGATGCAGACAAGCCTTATGAACCGTTCATCAATCATATTATGATTGATCCGACAATCAACCAGACAGGCAAGGATGCAACATTCTTCACAGCGTTTGACGAAAAAGTATTTGTTTACAGTGCCGTTAATGACGGTGCTACACCGTACTTGTTTGCTAAGAGTGATGACCCGAATGTTTACATTGAAGTAATCAATGAAACAATGAGAGATTACTCATTGCAAGAAGGTATGGGTTCATACTTGGCACAGTCTATAGGCGAAAGCGGACAGGCAACATTCACATTCCGTGCAACTAAGTTTACTGAAAGCGGATACGAGCTTATTAATGAATATGTAGTAACTGTTTATAATACAGACGCACCTATCTTAACTGATTTGTGGACAGATAATGCTACTATGAAGACTAAGTTCTCACCGATAGTAAGAAATTATGATGTTGAAATAGGTAAGGATACCGAAGCATTTACCGTACATACAAAGAATACTTATGAAAATGCACAAGTAAGTATGAGTATCGACGGCGGAGCTTATGTAGACGGTGACGTAAGAACATTTGATAAACTTCCTCTTGATACTAAGAACTTTACCGTAACGGTTAAGATAACAGTTGACGAAAAAGACGGAATTTATGTTCTGAATGTAACTCGTCTTGATAAGTTAATTCCTGAGGCATTCCTTGAAAACATTGAACTTGAGGATGAAACAGCTGCAGGCGACGGATTATATGAAATGACTCCTGCATTTGAAGAAAAAGATGCTGAATATTCTGCTAAGGTTAATTACACAGACAATACAATTACATTGACTGTAACAGCTAAAGATCCGGCAAATGATAAACTTGCCGTTACTACAAGCGACGGTAAGGTTACAACGGTAACAAGCGGCACAGCCACTGAAATTACATTGCCGTCAAGCTTCCTTGACAGTGAACATTCAACAGAAACTGTAACGGTAACTGTTGAAAATAAGGACGGTAAGATTGGTAAGTACGAATTGAAGATTACTCGTGATGACAGAGCAAACGGAGATGCAAGACTTGCAAGTCTGACAACCGATAAGTTCGATTTGTCAAAGGTATTTAACCCTGAAATCTTTAGTTATGTTGTTAATATCTCACCTTATGATGAGGATATTACGGTAACAGCAGAAGCTAAAAACCCAACTGACAGTATAGTATTTACTCATAAGGGTAAAAATTCGGCAGAATCAATCGGCAGTGCAAGTGAGAAATTTGAGCTTGACGCGGGTGAAGCTGTAGATTATGTATTCGTAACAGTAGCTGAAACTCCATACACTTATGTAATTAAGATTGTAAGAGAGAACACAGCTTACCTAAGCAATATTATCGTAACAGATACAGTTGATGGAGACGGATACGAAGAACTAAATCCTAAGTTCGATGCAAGTGTAATAAGCTACGATGTTCTTGTAGATCCGCTTGCAACAGAAATCGAATTTACGATTAAGACTACAGAATATAATCCAATCCTAAATATGAGCATTGAAGGCACGCAGGTAGCAAGTAAGTCGGCATCAGAATTAACACATATGTTTGACCTTGCACTTAACCAAAAGTCGTTCACAATCGACTTTGAGATTGTAAGTCAGGTAAGCTCTACGGTAACTAACGGCGGTAAGTATCGTGTAACTGTTACAAGAGATACTGCCGAAACAGTTCCAGAACTTCAAACTTACATAACAGGCAGAGTTCATTCGGTTGCTCAAGGTGACGATACTGCAGAAATAAGAATGTATGACAGCAGCAATAATCTTGTTGCGGTAGATGCAGCAGGAAATACGGTTTACCAAGTTGGTCTGAACGGCAACTTTGAAATCTCGCTTCCTGATGCAGATACATATCGTATTGTAATAAGCAGAACAGGTTATTTGGATTATGAAATCACCAACATTGTTTCAACCGAAACTTTTGTGAAAGCTAAATATGACTTTGGTATGATTAGAATTACACCGGGTAACGTTACAGATTATGATGTAAGTGACGGCGTCATAGATTATGTTGATATTAACTTAGTAAATGTATTCCTATATAACATTATTATGGATGACTATACAGGACAAATTATTAAGGATTCGATAACAACAACTGAAGACGAAACCAAGGATGAAACTAAGGATACTGATAAGAAAGACGATTCGAGTGATAATCCTGAACCTCCGGATAACGGAGCAACGGATAATCTGTCAACGCCGTCAACTCCTGACAGCGGAACAACGGATAATCCGTCAACACCGTCAACTCCTGACAGCGGAACAACAGATAATCCTGAAACTCCGAGTGAAACGCCGGATACACCATCAACTCCAAGTGATGGAACAAACAGTGGTGACAGTAAGGATGACAGTACAACGACTGATACACCTAATAAGGGTGAAACAGGCGATAATACATCATCAGATACTGAAACGGGAGATAAATCCGATAATACAGAAACACCGTCAGATGGTAATACATCAAGTGATAATACATCAAATGGTGATACATCATCAGACAGCAAGTCAGATAGCACAACAGACAGTGCGACATCAGACAGCAAGTCGGACAGCACAACAGACAGTGTGACATCAGACAGTAAGTCGGATAGCAAATCAGACAGTGATAAGAGTTCAGAATCATCATATTCTGTTTCAACAGCAGTAGCAGGTGTATCTGCTCATACAGAAATCCAATATGGTGATGGCACTAATACAGCCGGCGCTTATTACGAAGCAAATGGCAAGAAGATAATTTCTTGGATTAACTTTGAGGGCGGACGTGTTGAAAGAGCTGATTGTGATTTTGACGGTGACGGCTCAATCACAACAAAAGACCTTCTGTATGCAGGTATGTATTTTGGAAAGAAGACTCCTGTATTGGATAACCAAGGTCCCGACAAAGTCAAAATAAAAGCATATTAATTAGCTTTAAGGAATCGACAGATTTAATTCTGTCGATTCTTTTTTCGTTTTATACGTTTTATGTAATTTTATTAAACAGTAATAATTGTAACATTTACACAATATACGATAATGAACTGTAAAGAATAAACGGTGTTTTCTTGAATAGAAATGTTGACTTTTGGTATAAGTTGGTGTACAATTAAAGTATAAAATTACTCATAATAGGGATAATTGCAGTAGGGGGGGAGAGCATGCATATTGGGAAAAAGAAAATCACAATAAGTGCACTTATTGTGGTTGTTTTTGTATCTGTTATTGTTTGGGCTGCAACATCTTACCCAAATGCAGCTATATCATTCAGTGGCATAAAAATGGTGGCTAACGGTTCAACAACTCAAGGCTTCGTTGATATATCTCTGAAAAATATTGATTCAACTGCAATATCTTATTGTATTGAATATGATAAAAATTACATAGAGCTTTCGGATGTGGCGACGAATACACCGATTAAAAACCCTACAACTTCTTCGGGAAGCGTTGGATATTCATATGATATTGCTCATGATTATTTTGAACAAAATACTGATGATTTTCCAATCGGAAGCTTTGGCGACTTTAAATTACCGTCTATGATTGGTGTAAGTATGCCGATTATTGGTGTTGCAGATGCCGACAACGGCAGAGCAATAATGAACTTCTTACCGCAAGAAGGTACAACTTCTAAATACATAACTGCGGTAAAAGGGCGTGACGAACATCTTATTCTTGCAAACGGTAAAAATTTAAAACTCGGACGATTGAGCTTTTATATAAAAGACCCTGCAAAGTTTGCAAAGCTTTCAAAAAGCGAACTTAAGGATGTTATTAAAATTGTACCGTTTTCGACAATGATTACAGTGCAGGACGATACTATTACAGATGATGACGGTGTTCATATAGGTTATATCGACAGCAGTGACGGAGATGTCAAATGGTACTCAAGAGCCGATAAAAATGTTGAGTGTAATTTTGAAATTGAAGCGGCACTTTCAAATGTTAAGGCACTGAATGAGGAGCTTACAGTTACTTCTTATGACATCTATAAGAATGGTACGATAGATGATTTACTTGATTTCATAAATGATAAAATGTCGATTATATCACTCCAATATGCAGACGGTTCCGAAAGACCGGCAGTGTTTAAGTGGGATAAGACGACAAGCAATCTAAGCTCGATTTCGTGGAATCCAAAAGAAGGTGACTATACGGTTGTTCAAAAATACAATGATGATTTTGATATAACCGTTACAATACATGTGACGCCGATTAATTTGATTGGTTTCACGGCAGAAAATGAGAATTTGACGTATTGGACCGGCGCGGCGGATTATCCTGCAACAATAGACGATTTGAAACTTGCACCAAAAGCAAAACCGATACTTGATAAATATATTCCAAACGGCGGAGTACCGGAGTTTAATATCGGATGGTACCAGCTTAGCACTGAAACATCGCAGCTGCTTGATATACCTGACGATATCAAAAACAAAGTGGTAGGCAAATATACAATTTTGGGACACATTGCGGATATAAACAAAATATCGATTAATTATCCGTGGCTTACAGTAAAGGACAGCTCTGATGTCAACTTTATAAGAAATGTTGTCGATAACGAGAGTGAGCTTCCAAAAGAGTTGGTGGTTGTAAGTGCTGTTACGGCTGATGACGGTACTTTGACAATAACAGTTAAAAATAAAGATGGGAACACAATTCCTGCAGGTACAACATTTGATGTGAGAATGCCGGGCGGAGAACTTATTGATTCTTCAATGTCGGGTTATAATGTTGTTGTAAATGATGACGGAACGGCAACAATTACTGTAAAGGCTGATATTGCAATAGATTCTGAAAAGAAACTTGCACAGATTATAAACCTTGGAAGTAAAGCCGGTAAGTTTGAAATATCATCAACGGAACCGGGAAAAAATCCGGGACCGTATACTGAATTCAGTACAAATCCGAGAAAAAATATTTATTTAGACAGCTATACTTTTGATTATTCGGATTTGCAATCGGCAATGTTTCCTATCAAAGCGGGTGTGAGTTTGCCGACAACTGTAACGCTTCCTGTACTTTCTGATTTTGTTGGAACAACATATGATGGATACGACGGGACTGAAATAGGTAAGCTTTCGACCTTTACAGTTGATTCGTGGGATGTTATTGACGGAGACCCTACATTGGTTGGCAGTGTTGTAACTGTAAGGGGTACGCTTTCAACAACGTCATATACAAACTACGGAAATGTTGTAAATGAGAATAATAACACAGTTGAGATTAAGTATTTGGTTGTCAACGGTGATGATAGAGATGAAATTGATGTAATACCCGATTTTACATATGACAAAAAACAAGTTGGGTATGATTATAATGATTTGCAAACAAATTCATTTACTGTTAAAAATATAGGCTCAACCGATATATACGGCTTGACAGCTGCTATTTCTTTGAGTAAAGATGGGAATAAAGAAGCATTTACCATCAGCAAAAAGTTGCCTCAGATTTTACAAAAAGGTGAAAGTGTAGACTTTGATATAACAACTAATATAGGTCTTGATGTAGGAACTTATGAATGTACAGTTTCTGTTATATCAAATGATGGAGTCCTTCGAACGTTTAAAATCTCTTTTGAAGTTACGGAAGCTCCTACATATAAAATAGAGCTTGTTTCTGATAATGTAAATTATGGTAAAGCAGAAACGGACTCGGGATTATATACTGCAAGTGAAGGTGAAGCTGTTTCAATAACAGCAACTCCCGAAGAAGATTGCGTTTTCACCGGATGGACCTGTGAAACCGGTAATGTGACATTCGCAGACAGCACATTGGCTAATACGACATTTGAAATGCCAGCAGAAAATGTTAAAATAACGGCTCACTTTAAAGAGTCGCTTGGAGCGAAACTCAGAGCGACAGAACTTATGGTTAAAGATACAAATGACAATGATCAGGATTTGCATGATCAGAATTGGAAAATTGTAAAGTTTGACCCTGTAAAACGTGAGTATTATGTTGCAGTGCCAAATAGTGTTGACAAAGTAAAGCTTTGGTTCAAACTTAGAGATGAAGCAAAAAATGCGACGCTGTCTCTTTCGCGTGAACATAATTCTGTAACTGATACATTGACCACGCCAACGGAGGACGCAACGGATAATTATTATAAGTCAGAGAATATAGAGCTTGATGTCAGCCCTGTTGATAACCTGCTTACATTGACGATGACATATGATGATCCTAATGACGATCCTGATGAAGGCGAAGTTACAAGGTCGTATAAGATTCACGTTTACAGAAAAATAGAAGAGTCCAAATTGATGAAATTTAATTATGGTAACTCGCCGTATGGCTTGATTATGCGTGATACGGCAATAACGGATAAGGCGACGGCTAAAAATGAATTTGACAAAAATGATTATACATTTACTGCAGGATATACGCCGGCAGGTGCAACGGTGGGTGTAAATTATTGCGGTGAAGCTTGGACGTCGGGTGTGAATTATGATTTGGATGATACAGCATTGTTTGTTTTGAATTCGGGAACTTTTACAGACCCGGGATATGAAAGCGTTATTAATTCGATTGGCGGAGCGGTAACCGATGTCACCAAAAAGATAACGGTTAATGTTTTAACGGAAACAAATGCGGCATATCAAGATGGCGGTTCTACGGATTATTCATCTGTCAATGCACAGACAATTAATCTGCCGTCGAGCGGTACAATATCCGAATTAAATGCGGAACGAATCCGACCTGATAAATATGAACTTGTTTATTCGTTTGCAGATTTCGACGGTTCAATCGTTTCAATAAAAAGACCGTTAATCTTGCTTAATACTCTTGGAGATGTCAATAATGATAAACAAGCAGATACAAAAGATGTTTCAAGAATAAGAAACAGATTCAGTGCAGATTTAGCTAACAACACAAATGTTACAGGTTATGATGTTGGCGGATTGCTCAATAGATATCGTATCTGCGATGTAAATAAAGATAGAGCGGTGAATTTGATAGATGCAAATAATATACGTGCTAAAAAAATGATTCAGTTCTATACTAATGATGGAGGTGGTGCGTAATGAATAAGATTCTCAAAAGCTTAGTGTCAGGATTTACGTCACTATCTATGTGTGCTGTATGTATGATTAGTATTCCTGCTACTGCGGATGAATACGAAAATATAGAAACACAGGCAACAAACAGAACTTTGTCTGTAGATTTTATGGGCAGAGGTTCTACACCAAATGATGCAAGCCCCGGTAAAGCAGGATTTAGCAAAGATGATGTAAACTTAACCAATCCGCTTGAATTTTGGGTAGGTATCGGCGTTGAAAATGTAAACGATTTACCGTTGTTTACTGACGGTGTTTATTCGTTAGATGTAGCGTTTGAATATGATCCGAATTACGTAAAGCCGTATTGGGATAAAACAACTGCATCTTCAACTGCAGAACAAAGCTGGAATGATGAGCTGGTAAAGGGAAACCTGAGCTCAACAGGTGACAGCAGTGCTTGGTGGGATGATACACAATATGAGATTACATCTGTTCGTGAATGCGATATAGATACTGCGTTAAATGATAGAGAAAATAGCACAGAAGCTGCTCAACGTGCTTTAGACGGCTGGAAAATGTGCTATGTGGGTGTGGTATTTAAAGGGGACTCGCTGTTAAGATTTAAAGACTTGGCAAGTAATTCAAAGCAGTATTTGCTGAAATTGCCTTTCGTTCTTTTGAGTGCTCCCGATGAAACTGCGGCAGACCAGAATCCTACTGTATTGAGTATGGTTCGAGGCGGAGATACGTTTGCTATCGGTTCCGGTAGTGACGGTACAAATCCTTATGCATCATGGTTTGCTACGACACATCCGGCTCCGGATGATACTAACCTTAAAAATTTATTTGATTTCAGCGGCGATATAAGTCTGTTTGGAACAAATGATGCAATAGATAATATAGTTGCGGTAAAACCGGGAGAAACTCCGTCAGATCCGGGAGCGACTCCATCACCGGATACAACTTATTATTTATCATCGGACAAGACTTTACAAGAAGATAAGTTTAAAGCGGAAACTAAAACGTATTATGTAAGTGTGCCTAATGAAACGGAACAAATCAGAATGGACGTAAGTTCATCCGAAAAACCGACTGTAACTGTTAATTCGGCAAGCGTCAACGTGACAGCATCAGACGCTAAAAAGTATTCGTCAGATTTATTTGATCTTGCTGAATTGGACAAGACTGTAAACGACGGATATAATAATACGGTTACAATTACAGCCGGAGGTACAACATATACGGTTTATATAAGAAGACTGCTAAAACCAAAGATTACATTAAATTACGGTAATTCACCTTATGGTGAAATTATGAAGGCTTCTAATATTGCTGATTCTGATAAACAAAAGGCAAAAGATGCATTTGATGCAAATAATAAATATGATGCAAATTATTTGCCAAATGGGAAATCAACGAAAGTTTATTATTCGTCAAATGCTTGGGGAGGCTCAACAGATCCAAAAATAAACTTGGACAGGGATGAAACTGCATTATTTGCGTTTGAGTATAAAGGTTTTGAAGATCCGGGATTTGATGCAATAGATTCTTTAGGAAATGTTGTCAAAAAATCGGATGTTACTCGAACAATTTCTGTCTGCGTATTGCCTGCTTTGGATATGAAAGTGACAATTATTCCGAGTATGTTTAATACATATTCAGTTGACGGCGATGAAACTCATGATGTATTCACCAATGCTAATTTGACTGGTAGCAGTAAAGCAATTCAACCGGATATATATAAATTGGAATATTCATATACCGATAATAATCTAAACGAAGTTGTAACAGAAACGCGTAATGTTGTGATATTACCAGCACTTGGAGATGTTAATTTAGATAATCAGATAAGTGTTGGAGACATGGTTCCAATAAAAAATTATACAGCTAATGTTTTTTCTGCTGTGGATAGTACTGTAAAAAAGGAAACTTATAATTTGGTTGTATATAGAGTAATGGATACAAATTTTGATGCTACAATAAGTGTTGGAGATATGGTGCCGATAAAAAACAGCACTGCTAATATTAAATTAGATTCTTATTATTATCCATTTACAAAATAATTAATTTGTAAATGTTCATATAAATAAATTTAAGGAGGTAAAAAAATGAAAGAAACCAATATATCAAAACGAATTATTTCTTTTCTTCTTGTTCTGTCTATGATTTTTGGAACAATGACAACTCTTGCTTTTGCTGATGGTGATTGGACAGCGGATACTTTTAATTTTGATGATCCTAGTGTATTAATAGCTGGGACAAACGAAACAAATATGCCATATATGGAAACTGTTCTTTTGAAATCAACGGATTCTGGATATGAAGAGGTACAACAAGGAACACTAAAAACAAATGATACGGTTTTAGTAGGTGTAAAAGCACATAATTTTGACAGGTTTACTGACAATTCTTATGGTGCTCTAAAGTTAGCAGTTAGTTTGGTCTATGATAATCGCTATTTGACTCCAACATCTGCAACAAAAAAGGCATTTTTAAAAGCAGAAACAGCGTTTGTTACTAAAGCAGGTGATAAATGTTTTTATAATGATAACATTCTTGGAACATATTCTATAGAACAATCCATACCAAAACAAGATCTAGCTCCAGGCGAGACATCCAGTCTTAGTGACGATACATCAAATTTATCAAAGAGTGTATTAACTTTTTCATGTGCTGCAGACGACGATACAGATTTAAACGAGCAGATGGGTGTTATTAAGGAAGATAGTTACTTAGGATTTTTTGAATACACTGTTAGTAGTGTGCCTACAGCTGGTGTATTTACACCTGCGGTGGCATTTTCAAGATCAGCGAATATTGTTGTTGTATTGAGAAATACTGGTACAACAAATAAAACTTATACTGCTGTTGATGGATTGCATAAGTATATGAAATTAACAGATGGTGTTGATTTGTTCCCAGCATCATACAGCGTAAAGTTCTATACTGATAACACATATGGAACAGAATTGACAAGTAAGGTAGGAACAACTTTGGGTGCTACAGGTATAACGTCTGGTACAGCATATACAGATGCGGGCGTTGTTGTTCCAACTGCCGGTACAGATTTCGATTTGGTAAATTCAGACAACAAATATTTTGCCGGATTTAAGTATGTTGATTCGACAGGAACAGAACATGATTTAGCTGATTTAACAACAATCAATGAAAGTGCTGTTGCAAATGGTTATAGTGATTATGTTATAAAAGTTTATCCTGTATATGAAACAGGTCATGATGTTACATTTAACAGTAACTATCCAACAGGCACACAAACAACAAAGGTAGTTACAGTATCACCGAAAGCCGGTGCAACGATTGCTGAAACGCAAAAACCAACAGTTGGTACATCAAGTGATGACTTTGAAATACCTGCTGGTTACACGTTTGGGGGCTGGTTTACACAAGCAAACGGTGGTGACAAAATCGTATTTGATGATGGTACAAACACATCATCAGCAACTGACGTTTCTTCAATCACCGATGTTTATGCTCATTGGGTACAGAATGTAACAGTAACATTCCATGAGAATTATGGACAAACAGAAAACACAACAAACAAAATAATTAGTGCCGGTTCAAGTTTGAAATCAAGTGATATTCCGACATTTACAAGAGCAGATTATGCATTTAAAGAATGGAATACAAAAGCAGACGGCTCAGGCACTGCATACTCAAATACACAATTACAGGCAGAAACAATTTCAAGCAATACTGACTATTATGCAATGTGGACACCGGAGAATCCGGACAATGCAGTAACATTGACATTTAGTCCTACAGGATGTGACGCACAAGTAACACCTGCATCTATGACGGTTGTCAGAGGTGATACAATTTACGCATATCAGATGCCTACTCCGACAAAGACGTCAGCAACAGGTGATGCATACACATTTAACGGTTGGTACGGAGCGGCTTCAGAATCTGATACTACTGATAAAGCACCATTTACTTTAACAGATAATAAAACTGTGTATGCACATTGGACATATGCAGGCAGAGATCAGGTAACTGTAACATTTGATTATGACAGTGCAACATCACCTACTGCTCCGACAACTATAACTGTCGGTAAAGGTGATTCGATTGGCGATGCAATGCCAACAACACCGGTGAAAACAAATTATAGTTTTGATAAGTGGGTAAATACAGCTGATAATTCAGATTTTGATAAGACAACAACAGTAAATTCAGATATAACGGTAAAGGCAACATATAAATCTGATATTACTGTAAACTTTAACATTAACGACGGAACAACTCCGGCAACACCATTTGCTACAGACAAAGGTGCACCTTCAAAATCTTATACAGCACCTTCAGAACCTACAAGAGCAAATTATACATTTGTAGGATGGAATACAAAGGCAAACGGTTCAGGTAAATTCATTACTGCAGCTGATTACGCTACATTAAATGATGTTTCAACAGCTGCCGGTGGAACAAATCCGGTAGAATTGTATGCATACTGGGCAGATGCTCCTGTAACACCGGGTAAATTACCGGGTAATGAAACACCTAATGATAATGGTGTAAAAGTTACATTTGACAGTAATGCATCAGGAAGTGCTTCATCAACAGTAACGGATGCAAATCCGAAGTATGTATATCCACATCTTGGAGATGCTCTTGGTACATTGATGCCGGAAGCTCCTACAAGAACACATTATAAGTTTGTAGGATGGAATACAAAAGCAGATGGCTCAGGTACAACATTTACAGATGCAACAGCAATAACAACAACACTTGACGGTGTAACGGCTAATGGAAGCAAATACAACTTGGTTGTATATGCACAGTGGGATATTGCTGATAATGTTGATGCTAATGATAAAGTAACAATAACATTTAATGATAACAAAGACGGCAACGGTGGTACAAACGTTAAGACAGTAACAATTTTCAAGGGTGACTCTCTTGGCTATGATGTAACAGCACCGACCAACAAAGGTTATACGTTTGATAACTGGTATGAAGGTACAGTAACAGGCGGTTCATTGTCAATGACAACTACGGCATTTGACAAGACAAAGCCAATAAACAGTAATACTGATTACTATGCAAAATGGCTGTCGGATATTACAATCAGATATGATGTAAATGGTGGTGTAGGTACATATAATGACGTTGTAGGTGCACCTACAGCAAACTATACAGATCCTGCACAGAATCCTACAAAAACAAATTATGTATTTATAGGATGGAATACTAAACCTAACGGAGCAGGTAATTTTGTTACTTCAGCAAAATATCCTACATTGAATGATGTTTCTCTTGCGGCACAAGGCAGTGAGGCATCAGCTCCTACAACAGTAACATTATACGCATATTGGGCAGCTGCAAATGTAAATCCGGGAGAAAATGTTATTCCGGACGATATTCCTAAGAACAATGGTGTAAAGGTTACATTTGACAGTAATGTTACAGGAAACAAAACAAATGCAGCAGTGACAGATGCAAATCCAAAGTATGTATATCCATATCTTGGTGATACACTTGGCAATATGATGCCAAATGAACCAACAAGAACACATTATGTATTCAAAGGTTGGAACACAAAAGCTGATGGCAGCGGTGTAACTGTTGATTCGACAACAAAAATAGACCAAGCGACACTTAAGGATGCACTAAAGGAAATTGCAGGTACAAATACTGCATATGAAACAACATTGTATGCACAATGGGATATAGATCCTTCAGTTCCGACATCTGACAAAGTTAATGTTACATTTAACAAGAACTTGGATCTTAATGGTAATGACACATCTCCTCGTGTAATTACTCTATACAAAGGTGATTCAATCGGATACGATATAACAGAACCAACAAACGGTACATTTGAATTTGACGGCTGGAAGACAGCGTTTGACGGTACCGGTACTAAGTTTGATAAGGATACAAAAATAAACACTGATACAACTTATTATGCAACATGGTTTAAGTATTTGAAGATTGAGCTTGTAAATGCAAATGCTGAATATACAGGACAAGTTATTTCGCCTAAGTACAATATTTATCAAATTAAATATGATGATGCAAGCAAAACTACATATACAAAAGTAGCGGACAGCGATATTGCAAAAGATGCAACGCTTCCGGCAGGCTTTACTGCAACTGTAACAGATAAGAATAATAATGCTGCAACAATTCAAAATGTCGGTGTTTATACAATAGCAATTTCTATTGATAATGCCGGAACTTATGCAAACGGTTATAAAATCGGTGTACAGGATTCAACATTTGAAGTAACATCAGCAAAACTTACAGTAAATGTAGATCCTGATACTCAAAAACAAAAAGCAGGTTCATCTCGTAAGGACCCTGTTGTCACTGTAGTTGATGCTTCAGGCAATACAGTCGGAAAAAGCGAATATGACATTAAGTATTACACATGGACCGACGCAGGTGCTACTCCTGACGGAAATATTCAGAAGAGTGAATTAAGTGAAGTTACTGACATTACAAAGGTTGGTAAGTATGTAGTTGCTGTTGAATTAAAAGCTAATTCAAACTATGTTATTGATTCGGTTAAGTCAACAACAACAGAAGCGGTATTACTTTATGATGGTAAGACAACAGGCTATGCTGAATATACAGATGCCAAAGTTGGCGGAAACATTGTTTATGAAGTACTTGCAAATGATCCTTCGATTAAAGAAATAAAGGCTAATTCTGTCAAGGGTTCAACAGTTGATTCAACTGCATTACCGTTTAAGGATAGCCAGTATAAGAATGATGTAGCATTTGATAATGCGGAAACTCCTGCAATTAAGGATTATTATGTAAGAGTTCCGGATGTTGATGCTGATAGCATTCAGTTTAATGTAACACTTACAAATCCTGATACTACAACAATAACAGCATCAGACGGTACAACTCTTACACCTACAAAGAATGGTGACGGTACATACACAATTAAGGCTCCTCTTACAAATAAGGGACAAACTGAAAATACTATCACTATTACAACAAAAGCAGGTACAGATAATGATGCACCGACTCTAACATATACATTCCATGTTCAACAACTTGTGGCACCAAAAATCACTTTGAACTATGGTAACTCACCGGTTGGTGAAATTATGAAAGCGGATAATATTTCAGTTTCTAATAAATTAGTGGCAGTTGCTGATTTTGAAAAAAATAATAAATATTCTACAAATGCAGATTACTTGCCAGCAGGTAAGACAGCAGGAATGTTATATTCTCCGTTAGCATGGGGTGGTTCAGTAGATCCTACAGTGAATTTGGATAGAGATGCTACAGCATTATTCAGTTTTGAGTATGATGATTTTATTGATCCTGGATTTGTTGCGGTTGACTCTTTAGGCAATAGTGTTGATCCGACAGATGTAAGAAGAAGTATAACAGTTACGGTTTTGCCGGGACAAAGCATTATAGTACCGGACAAAGATAAGAAAACAAATACATTCTCTGATACTAAAGAAAATCCGATAGCAAATGATTTGTTTACATATGCTAATATAACTGGTGATGCTACGAAGGTAATTCAACCTGATGTATATGAGTTGACATATTCTTTTTATGATAATGCCTTAGCTAAAACAATCACTAATACAAGAAAAGTTGTTATTTTACCTTTGATGGGAGATACAACTCTTGATGGACAGATAAGTGTCGGTGACTTGGTACCTATTAAAAACTATACAGCAAACAACTTTACGTTTGTTGACAGCACAGTAAAGACATCTACATACAACCTTGGTATATACAGAGTTATGGATACAACAAGTGATACACAGATAAGTGTCGGTGACTTGGTACCTATTAAAAACCATACAGCTAATGTTCAAATTAACACATATTATTCAACGTTCACAAAATAAAAAATATATAAAAGAAAGGTGAAGAACAATGAAATTTAAGACAAAAGGAATATCGCTATTGCTTTCGATAGCGATGTTACTAAGTATGTTCCCTGCAACATCGTTTGCATTAAATTTGGGTAATACCGAATTTATAAAACCGGGAACAACGGAGGCAAATATGCCTGAAATGAAAACGGTAGCAGTAAAGGTTAATTCTGCCGATAATGGATATGATATTATCTCAGGCACTGATGGTAAATTAACTACACCGCTTGAAAAAGGCGATACTATTATTGTTGCAATTCAAGCTAACAATTTTGATCAATTTGTGCAGAATAGTTTTGGTGTACAAGAATTGAGTGTTGCTCTTGTATATGATACAAGATATTTGGAGCCTACTTCAACAACAAATAAGAAGTATATAACAGCGTCAAAAAACTTTTTGGCAAAAGATGAAACAAATTTTATGAATCAAGAGATTGATGGTATGTACATGGTTGATACTTCAACAGCCAAATATGCACAAGATTTGGCATCAGGAGAAACATCAATTTTAGATTCAAACACAAGTAATTTGAAAAAGGCTGTACTTTATGTGACATGCACACCTAACAGTGCAACTGATGTAAATGAACAACTAGGTGTAATTACAGCAGGTCAACTTATTAACTTTGTTGAATTTAAAGTAAAAGAAGTACCTGATGCTGGTTCAAAAGGTGTTGCTATAACAGAATCAAGTAATCTATGTTTGGTAATGCAAAATACTGGTATCTTCAATAAGACATGGGGTGGTATTGACGGTTTACAGGAATACATGAAGATTAATAATTCACTTAATCTATTCCCTGCAGGTGCAGCTAAGAAGACAGGTATTTCTGTTAAGTCAGGTACAATGGCATCAACTCAATTTGTAGGTGATGTATTTAAACCGGGTGTGAATTTGCAATTCGATTATAACGATAGTTCACACACAGACCTTGGTGAAAGTGATACTGTTACATATAAGTATGGTGCAGCAGGTATTACAGCAGCAGACAATGCAGGCTTGACTGCTATTCCTGCAACACTAACAACTGATGTAAACGGTAAGCACATATATGCAATCGTAGGTAACTTTATATGCGACCTTGGTGCATTAACAGTTAGTGAAATTAAGACTGCAGAGATTACTACAGTAAGCGGTGCTCCGACAACTGTTTATGACGGTACAGCAATCGACTTCAATAATTTGGTTGCTACGATTAAAAAGAACAATGGTGTATCAGTTGGTAATATTAAATTCACAAACTATGAAAATGTCAGTAATGGCTTGGCAATTTACAAATCTAATGCTGCTGGTACCGTTAATGATCAGGTAACAGCTGCTGACAAATATGCTCACGGCGACAACTACTTTGTAGTAGCACTTAAGTCTGATACAACAGTTAAGAGTGCACCATTTAAAGTAACATCAAATTATGATGATATTACAATTTCAGCATCAACAAACAATGCTGCTAAGACATCATACAACAAAGATGATAACTTCGACCCAACAGGTATCGTTGTAAAAGCTAAGAAAGCATCAGAAACAACAGGTGCTGATGTAGCATTTGATAACTTTGACAGCAATTACAAAGTTGTAATTGCAACAAGCGAAACAGAAGCTAAGACAGCAACAGCTGTAACAGCAAGCACAAAGATTACAGAAGCTATGCTTGATGGTAATCACAAGGTTTACGTTGTTTACACAAATGCAGGTAGCAATACACAATCTGTAGTTTCAGTTGCTACACTTGGTGCAAAGAAGATTAAGAGTGCAACAATTAGCGGTGGAAAGACAGCTTATACATATGGCGATAAGCTTAAGACAGATGACCTTGAGTTGAATGTTACATATGATGATAACTCAACAGGCAAAATCTCATATGCTGATTTGGCAGCAGCCGGTATTACAGTTAAAATCGGTGAAACAGTAGTTAATGCTGACACTGTTATCACACTTGATATGAAAGATAAGACAGTTGACTTTATCTATGACGGTAAAACACTTAAATCATCAGCTAAGATTACTGTAGCTGCAAAGACAGTTTACTACACAGTATCAGACGCAACAATCACAAAGGTATATGATGGCGGATTAACTATTCCTGCAGATCAAACACTACCTACAATTTCAATTAAGGATTTAGCTACAGCATTTGTAGGTACTGACTCATACACAGTTACAGGTACATTTGCATATACAGATAAAAATGTAGGCACAGATAAGAAGATTAAACTAACAACTACACTACCGGAAACAAACGGTAAGTACACATTTGCACCGGATACAGATAAGATTAATGCTGACGGTACACTTAAGACAGCTGCAACAATTACAGCAAAGGCTCTTACAGTTAATGCTGATGCTATAAAAGTTCCTGCAGTTAAGGCTAACCCTAATGCTACAGCTGATGTAACTGCTGATAGCTCATTGGTACTAACTAATGATAATTCATCTATAGTTGATGGAGATAACGTAACACTTCCATTTACATATAAATATGCAGCTAATGATGTAAAGACACCGGGTACTCCTGATGTGACAGTTACAGAAAAGGCTCTTACAGGTACAGATGCAGCTAACTATTCATTCACTCCTGCAACAGTAAATGTTAAGGGTAGCGTAACTCAAGACGCTATGTCAGATATCGAAATTTCAGGTCCTACAAAGGTAACATACACATATCCTGAGTTGACACCTGACTTTGGCGGTTTGGTAGTTAATGCAGTATATGGTACAGGTGCTTCAGCAACAAAGGCTCCTGTTACAAACTACAAGCTATTGGATAAAGACGGTAACGAATTTGATAAGACTGCAAAGCTTCCTTATGGAGATACAGTAATAACAGTATCATACACAGAAGGCGTAGCAACAAAGACTAAGACAATTACTCTAACAGCAAAGAAAAAACCAATCAAACTTTCAGACATCATATTCAAACCTGAAAGTAAATCATATGACGGCACAACAACTGCAACAGGTACAGCAACTGTTAAGGAAGGTGTAACTGTAGTAGGCGATACAGTTAATATTTCTGCTAAGTGGGAATTTGACGGTAAAGATGTCGGAACAAACACAATCAAAGTATCAGATATTAAGGCTGATAATGAAAACTATGAAATTGTTGGTGAAGATAACCTACCTGTAAGCTCAACAACAATTAACAACTCAACAGCTGTAATTAAGCCGGCAACTCCGGAAAATGTAACAGCTAAAGCTGATAAGAAGACAAACAATATCGTTCTAAGCGGTACAACAGCCGACTTTGAATATTCAACAGACAATGGTGCAACATGGGTTAAGGCAGCAGCAGGTACAACAACAATCGAAAATGCAGTAAGAAATAAAGAATACACAATACTTGTAAGAACAGCTGCTACAACTTCAGCACCTGCTTCAGATGCTGCTACAGTAAAAGTTACAACTTATAAATACTTAGTAAATATTTATAAGAATGGTGCAGCAGCCGGCTCAGAACCTGAATATAAGGTTTATACAAATGATGAAGAAATTAATGCAGTTAAGGATGACACTACATTCGGTAAGTTCAATTCTAATGTTCTTCAATACACACCTTCAAGATTCAGAGCATACTTCACAGATTCAGCTTGCACAACATCAGCAGATGTAGCTAACTTGCCAAAGGACAGCAACGACAATATCAATCTTTACTACACCGCTAAGAAGAGCAGCGGCGGCGGTGGCGGCGGCGGAAGCAGCGTATCAATTAAACTTGATAAGGATACTGTTTCCGGTGTTGTAGGTGATAAGATTAAAGTTACAGCTACTGTAAAAGGCTCAACAGCTAAACCAACATGGACATCATCAAATGAAGATGTAGCAACTGTTGACGAAAACGGTAACATCACATTGGTTGGTAAGGGTACAGCAACTGTTAAGGTTAAGGTTAACGGTATAGTTAAGAATATTCCTGTAACTGTTAAAGAAGCTACAGCAACACCTGTACCAACAGTTAAGCCGACAGAAGCACCTGTAATCAACACAGAATATACAAAGCCATACGCTTCAGGTTATGATGACGGTTCATTCCTACCAAATAACAACATCACAAGAGGCGAACTTGCAGCTATGATTGCAAGACTAAGCTATGGTGACGATCTACCTGACGGTATGTATCAAGCATCATTCCCTGACGTTGATTCAGACGCTTGGTTCAACAAGTACATCGGTTATCTTGAAGATAAGGATGTATTAAGCGGTTATGAAGACGGTACATTCAGACCTATGGATACAATCACAAGAGGCGAAATCAGTGCAGTTATCGCAAGAGCTCAAAGATATGATTTGATTTCATACAATGGCATCTTCACAGATGTAACTGAAAATGATTGGGCTAAGGATTACATTGAAACTCTTGCTGACAAGAACATCGTTTCAGGTTATGAAGACGGTACATTCGGTCCATATTCACCGCTAACAAGAGCTGAAGCTGTTGCAATTATCAACAGAGTTCTTGTAGAATCAACACCAATCGTAACATTTACTCCTAATGACATTGCAGGTCACTGGGCAGAGGCAGACATTCTTCTTGCAGTAAATGAAAGAATGGTTGGCGCAAATGCAGTAGTTCCTACAGTAAAACCGGAAGAAACAGCAGCTCCTGAAGAAACTGTTGCTCCTGAAACAACAGTAAAACCGGAAGAAACTGTTGCTCCTGAAAAGACAACAGCTCCTGAAGCAACTCCTGCTGCTTAATAAATATCGAATTATAATAAATGCGATAAATAAAGCAATGTAATGACACAGGGCGGTTATCGCCCTGTGTTATTGCATTTCCAATGGCATTGTCCGTATCTTTGGACAATGCTTTCGGAAATGCAATAACAATTAAAATAATAAGCTGTGTAATTGATTTAACGGAAAAGAGGTGTAATAAATGAAAAAAATATCTGCATTTTTGATTATAATGATAGCAATGCTTATGGCAGGTGTATGTGCTCATGCGGCTGAATTTAGTGTAGATACAACGTCGCTTCCTATGGGTGAGGCATATAAGCCGTACTCAGCACAAATAACAATGAGCGGCGGAAGCAATGACGGATATAGTTTTGAATTTATATCGGGTTTTAAACCAACAGGTCTTACTGTCAACGAGGACGGTTCAATAACGGGTACTCCGACAAGTGCCGGATATTATGCTAATATGAATATCCGTATAAGTAATGTAGACGGTACATACAGAGATGTTACATTTAAGATTAATATAAGAGCGAGATCTATCAAGATTAATGTAACTGCTCCCAAGAATATTATATATGACGGAAACAGTTATACAGCGACAGTTAAATGTTATGATATGAACGGTGACGAACTGACAGACGCTGTACCGATTATAAGATACGGTAAAGATAATCTTTCGTCTGTAACAGATGCCGGAACATATTATATTGATGTTTATGTATCGGGTTGTATCATATCGGAACGTGAGGGTGATACGCATATTCAAATTGAACGTCAAGGTGCGTCAATTTCATTAAGCGGTGACAAAGAATATCAATATGACCAATTACCTCACCCGCTTACGGCAGCTGACGTAACGGTAACACCGCCTGCGGCAGGATATGCTATTGAGTATAGCAGAAACGGCGGTGAATACACAACCGATGTGCCTGTTTCAAGCGGTATATATACTGCAAGGGTGCATACAACAAACCCTAACTATGAAACGGTATATGACGAATGTACAATTAAAATCATAGGTGAAAATGTAAACTTTACGGTAACAAATACATCGTTTACATATGACGGAAACAGTCATAAGGCAACTGTTTCTTCCGATCCCGCAGATGTTGGATATAAAGTTACATATACTAATTCAAAGGGTGAAACTGTAGAAAATCCGACCGATGCAGATGTTTATACGATAAAAATTACACTTGATAATGATATAGTGTATTCAATCGGAAATGATTATGATAATAAACTTACAATAAGTCCGCAATCGGGTCACTTTACAACGGATGAAAGCTGGGTATATGACGGAAAGACGCACAAACCGAATATGACGGTTGACGCACCGTATGATGACAGTAAATATACAATAACATACCGTAAGCAAGGTACAGAAACTGACTTGACTGAAATTACGGATGTCGGTGTATATGATATAATAATTACTTTCCCGAACGGCAACTATATTGCAGATGAAACGTCATCGAAAACAATAACGGTTACGCCGAAAACAGTTAATTTTACGGTTACAGACAATGTAGTTGATTATGACGGTAACGAACATACCGCAAAGGTTACACCGACTGAAGCTTTGGCATCGGATTTGTATTCTGTAAAATACGTTAAACGTGATACAGAAACAAAACTTAACAGTGTTACAAATGCAGGTGTGTATGATATAGTAATTGAGCTTGCAAACAGCAACTATACTTTAGACAATTCTTTCAGTGCAACAATGACTGTTAATGTTACATATACATTTAATTTGGGTAATTCACCGGCTGCTATGATTTATAAGGATACGACGCATGATGCGGAATGGCAGAAAGAAGCGTTGGATTACCTAAAGGCAAATCACAAATTCAGTGAAAACTATTTGCCGAAGGACTGCAGTGCCGATATTACATATAATCCTATAAATAACATTGATGCAGACGGTAACGAATATACTGTAATAACAAGCGGTCTTGATAAATTTGTTGATCCGGGCGTGAATATAAATGACGGTTCGACATCTGATACTATAAAAGGAACGGTCAGTGCCGTATCCGGAGTAGAAGGCTTGTATAAGGTTACATATCAAATCAACGATTCAACTATGGAGAGATATTTGTTAGTTGTGGACAGAAGAATAGGTGATATCAACAGTGACGGCGCAGTAAACGGTATTGATGCAAATAATCTTGTTGGTAAGGATGCTGATGCGAACGGCGTAAAACAAGCGCGTATTTGGGATGTAAACAAGGATGGCAGGATTGACAATAATGATGTTAATGCAATCAGAAACAGATTCTCTGTAAGATTGGAAGCTTATTATCCTTGGTTATAATTTGACATTGGAGTTATGATGAAACAATTTTGGAGTTGATTTGTCATAACTCTTTTTTGTTAAAAATATTGAAAAACGGTGTTAAAAACAGTCGTTTTCAGTGTATAATATTGACAATTTCAAGTGCTTTGTGGTATTATAAAATATATAATAAGGATAACTATACATTGTTAAGATATATGAAAAGAGGAATTAAAATGAAAAGAAAAGCGGTTTCTATAATATTGGCATTATCAATGCTTTTACCGACATTGAATTTTGCGGTGTCGGCTGATGAAATCAAAACAGAAATCAATTCGGAGCAGACTGAGGTTTTGGCAACTTCATCTCCGAATGAAAAAAGTACGGAAGAAAATATAGCGGCTACAAACGTACCGTTGGATAATTCAACGGATACTGTAAATATAAATAAAAATGATGTTGCACCTATGACAGACGGAACAGATCTAAGTTCAGATTTACAAAACGGTGATGTGACAATTAATACAAACGGTACATATTATATCGGTTCTGTTGATGTTACAAATATTGTGACGGTAAAAACAGGTGTAAAGGCGGATTTGACGGTTGAAAATGTAACGATGACGTCTGCAACAAGTTCGCCTATTATAATTGAATCCGGTGCAGTTGTTAATTTGCACATAAACGGCACAAATACCGTTACTGCTACAAAAAGAGGTAAGGCAGGTATTAATGTGGCAGCAAATATTATAGAGTCGGATTATTCGATTTTGACTGTTGACGGTGATGGTATTCTTAATGTAACAGGTACTGCACAAGCATCGGGAATCGGTGCGAATCTAAATCAATTACATGGTAAGATTATAATAAACGGCGGTACTATTAATGCTGTCGGAGGAATGAAAGGTACAGCTATAGGCGGAGGTATGAAAACATCTGGTAATGTCAGCGGATGTACAATAGAAATAAACGGCGGTATCATAAATGCGAGTGCAGGACAATACGGAACAGCCATAGGCGGTGTGGAGCGTCAGCCTAATGCGGAGATTATCGTAAATGGCGGATATATTAAAGCAACAGCCGGTGCTTCGGTGACTTATTCCATAGGACCGGGAAGAATGACTCCCACAACAGAACAATTTGGTGTAAATAATATATACATAAACGGCGGCAGTGTAGATGGTACGTTCAGGAGCACAGATTATGACAAAGTTCAAGATAAGGATGGAAATAAACTTAAACAAGTAGTTCTGACAATGCCGGATGCAGTTGAAATGGCAAATAAAGAAGTTACTGTCGGCTCATGGAAAACAGTAACAGACAGCGAAGCAAAACTGTATGTATATGTAACAGAAGGTACAACAGGCTATGCCGTAACATATGCCGGTAAAATATATCGTACAGACGATATAGAAAACCAAACAACACTGACAGAATATTCGGGTTCAGACTGTACATGTACAGATGCAAATTCATCAATTAAATTATCTGTACCTGATGAAATAACTGTAAATAAAATTGTCGGACAGACAAAAATCAAATTAACAACTGATTTTGAAAAATCAAGTGACTGTACTTATCCTACTCATATTCTTAATTGTACATATACATTAACAACAGCTGACGAAAATGAAACAGCGATAAGCAGTGATTTGGCAGAAGTTGTGGACGGATATATAGTTGCACATTATAAGCAGGGAACTCATAAAATTCGTGTTAAGGTAACAGCAACTTTAAATGGATATATTTTTAATAATTCAAAAGATATTTCTTTGACGGGTGATGATAAATCGCAGTTTGATATTTCAAAAGGAAATATCAAAATAACAAAAAACAATGATAATAACGATATAGTAACAGTTACGGTTGGTACAACAAGCTATGATATTCCAAAGAATATGGAAATATATATAGTTCAATCAACAAGTCAAACAAGTAATGTAATTGAAGTGGTACAGGGTGCAAATCCTACCATTGTTTTAGATAATATTAATATTTTATCTCGTTCATCTATAAACAATGCATTGACGATAGGTGACGATGTTGAACTGACCCTTAGACTGAAAGGCACAAATAAAATTGAGTCACAATCTGTAAATCTTGCGGCGGTAAGAGGTATAACGGCTACTTCAAAACTTATTGTTGAAGATTCGGGTGATAATGACGGTGTTATAACATTTAAGTCTGCAAACGGCGCCGGTATAGGCGATATGAAGCAATTTACTGTAAACAGCGGTACTGTATATGCTTATGGCGGAAATGGCGGTGCCGGTATCGGAGGCGGTAAAGACGGTTCGGGTATCAACGTACTTATAAACGGCGGTAATGTTTACGCATATGCCGATAATGATTCTGGAAGTAATGCGGCAGGTATCGGAGGCGGTACAGGCAGTGCATCGGGAACAAGCGGCCGAGGCGGAAAGGTCATTGTAAACGGCGGTTATGTTAAAGCTGTCGGTAACGGCTCAGGTTACGGCATCGGTAACGGTGGAAATAAGACTCCGTACGGTGCTATTACAATCAATGGCGGAAGTGTAGACGCAACTCTCGGAACAACACCAAATAATGACCCATCATTTGATGCGTTTAATAATTCCGGAACAATTCCTGCAACTAAGTATAATCAGTATTTGGTAGAAACAACGGTTGACGGAATAACAGATGAGCAAGATGTTGAATACTCACTTGTTTCTGATAATTATACAGGTGCAGAAAAGAAAATAAAAACACGTACAGACAAAAACGGTAAGTTGTATTTGTATGCAAATGCCGGAAATCAATGGATTCGTGTATATAAAAACGGTACAACATATTACAGATATTCAAAAGTTGATTCGATGTCAAAGAATACATTTAATTGTACAAACAATACAGAGATAAGTGTTTCTTCTTTCAAAATTCCGGGTCAAATCGGGGATACTGTTATAGATAATGAGAACAGAGTAATCTCTGTAAAAGTACCTTATAACATTATATTGAAAAATATTACACCTAACATAGAATTTATCGGTGCATTTACTCAAAAAGATGCAATGAAATTTAATAATACAACATCAGCAACGTATAAAATAACGGGTAATGATAAGAGTGAAGTGACGTATACTGTAAATCTTACTTTGGATTCAGAACATACCGAAAAGCAAGCCGATGTTTATGATGTTTCAAATGGCAGTGTTTATGTAACTGATCTTTATGTAACCTATGGCGGTGTACAATATAAAACCAACGATTTAGGATATGTAATAACGGGAACATCAACAGAAAATATAGTTAACCTTGATTCGGCAACGAAACTTCCGCCTGTTACATTGAAGAATCTTGACATAAAAATGTCTAATTCTGCTACTCCGATAAATATTATGGGAAATGTTGATATAACAATAGACGGTAACTGTACATTAAGATCAATGATGGGTAATGCCATTTCTGTAAAAAATTCATATTCAAACAATCCACAGCCTACTATAAAATCAACAGAAACAAATCCACTTGCCAATCTGCTTGATGTTCAAGGCGGAATAGGTGCAAATGCAGTAAATACCGAGGCGAATACGAAGCTGACAATAACAGGTGTACCGACAAATCTTACTGCTGTTACCGGAACTGCAGTCGGTGGTGACGGTGAATTTATTACAGACAGTAAGACGTATATTAATATTGCCGAAAACAGTACATCAACAGTTAAAAATGCGAACGGAGATAATCTTTATCAAGTAAAAGCAACATTGAATGGTGCAAAGGGAACAGAAAATATTTGTACATATGAAGATACAGATTATTATATTGGCGACGACCATATATTGTGCTTAATGGTTCCTAACGGTTCATATAATATGAGTGTAGGCTATAGCGAAGATGATTATTCAGGTACAATAGAAGTTGACAGTGCAATGGCAGAAGGAATTTTATATTCCGTATATGTAGAGTCGGTTACTTATGACAGCTCGCAAAAAGACAATAAAGGCGGTAAAGTTGACTTTACTGTTAAAGGTGTGTCAATTATAGGCAACGTTAAAATAAGAGTAAAGAGCCTGGAGGATATTCCTCTTGTTTTGGAAAGTGACGTTATTAAAGACTCAGACGGCAATTATGTTGCGTCGATAACTCTTCCGGAAAACCAAAGTGCAGAAAAACCTGTTGTCTATGAAGTATATTATGATGTTAAGAATAAAGAAACAAAACTTAAAAATAACTTAATAGTCGATTATGATAAAAGTGTGTGCAGTATAACGAATTTTGAAATAGACGGTCAGCTTGGTCAAAGTACAATTTATGAATCGGAAGACAGTCATACAATCACGGTTTATATGCCATATGATCATGAGTATCAAGATTATTATACGCCTTCAAAACTTACATATATCGGCGGAAGAATTTCAAATGACAAAGGTAAACCGATACAATATACTGTTGATATAAACGGCTATGCGAGAACAAAATATACGGTAACTGCTCAAGACGGTACAACGACTGCCGATTATATGATTAAGATATATAAAGAGGCAACTCCGGTGATTACATCTCTGAGCCTTAGAAACCCAACATCAAGTGCGGCTTCTACCGTTACGGTAAAAATAATCGGACGTGCATTGAGCAGTATAAAGAACGCGGAAAACGAGAATAACAGAAAGGTATATATTTATTCTGATGACGGACTTGATCCTGTCGAGGCAACATATGACCTTGTAAACGGTGTTGATACATATACGGCAGAAATCAATATTCCTGAAAATACAAGCGATACAGAGGATAAAATATATACATTAAAAGCTAAAATCGGCGATACCGAACAAACAAGTGTTAATTCAACTATACGAGTCCCGAGAAAAGAGCGCGGACTTATCGGTATAAATGATTTTACAATCAATAATCAAATAGGCGATACAAAAATATCGGGCGAACAAGGTAAAAATATAAGCATTACAATGCCTTTTGACGCGGATATTACATCATTGCTGCCGAATGTTGAGCTTGAAGATATGTATGCGACATATTCGCCGGCTACAGAGCAGGACTTTACATCTGATGTAGTTTATACGGTTACAGCGGAGGATAAGGTTACAACTAAGGATTATACTGTTCATGTTGAAAAACAGGCAGCACCTCAAGTGGACAGCATAACGTTTGAAGACCCTGAACAAAACTCGGAAAGCAGAGTACAGGTTCGGATTAACGGTGATAATCTTGATAATGCGGCAAATGCACTAAACCATGAAAAAACAATTACCGTAAGTGCAAAACTTGTAAGCGGCGAATCTGAAGGAAGCAGTATATCAACTGCAATCGCACAGGTTGACGAAACCGGTAATTACATTGCTACGCTTAATGTTCCGAAGAATGATAATGATACAAAGAGAGTTTATGAATTATCTGTAAGTGCTTGCGGTGAAAAACAGGATTTGTCTGGAAATACAACGCTTACCGTTCCGGAAAGAAAGTCGAACAGAAAAGAATTGACAGATTTTGTTGTTTCGGAAAACCAAAGTGAAATTTCAAGAAACGGAAATAAGTTGTACTTGTATGTACCGTACAACACGAATTTAAACAATGTAATACCTAAAGTAAGTCATACAGGTGTATCATATACACCTACAGATGCACAGGATTTGAACAGTACAAAAGAATACACCGTCATTGCAGAGGACGGAACAAAAAATGTATATCAAATCAATGTATTGAGAGAAGGCGTTGCCAAGGTAAATAACGTAAACATAAATCAACCTAAAACATTTAATGATACTGATATAACAGTTGATATAACAGGTCAGTTTATACCGTATTTAAGAGATGATGAGGTTAAGGATACAATGGAGGTTGTTGCAGTACCTCGCGGTGACGGAGAAACTCAAAAGGTAATGCTTGAATATGACGGCTACGGAGGTCATGCAATCGGTAAAGTTACATTACCTCAAAATGATACAAGTGAGGATAAGAAATATGACTTTAAAATAACGATTAACGGCAGAGAACAACAAATCGGTCTGTCGGGAATTGTTACAGTACCGCGTAAAGAAAGCTGTAGAATTACAGGCTTTAGAATTAACAACCAGACTAAGGACGCTGAAATCAATGATGACGACAATACAATCACGTTGTATATGCCTTATACAACTGATTTAACGGCGTTGACGCCTAAAGTTGATATAGACGGTAAGGATTACACACCAAAGGGAACACAGGATTTCACAAATCCTGTACAATATACCGTGACAGGTGACGGAGGTGTTTCAAAAACATATACTGTAACAGTTAAGCGTTCGGGTATGCCGACAATAACAAGTGTATCGGTTTCAAATGCTCCCGAAACATTTAAGGGCAGTGATGTTAAGGTTGAAATGTCAGGTATTTTCAACGAAAGTATGAAAGTTTATGCCGTATCGGAGGACGGAAATAGCAAGATTGAATGCCATGATGTAGTTGTCGGCGATGTAACGGACGGTTTCAGAAGTGCGTCTGCAAGTATAACAATGCCTGAAAATGATGATACTGAAAATTCAAAGAATTATACATTGGTATTTGATGTTGACGGATTTGAAAATGTATCGTATGTTCCGCTAAAAACTGTTACAGTTCCGAGACGTAAGACGAGGACTATAACTAATTTCTATGTTCAAAATCAAGTTGGCAGTGCTGATATACAGGATAAGGATGTTTATGTAAAAGTACAGTATGATACTGACATAAGCAAGCTTACACCGAATCTCAGAATTGATGGTGACAGTTATGCGCCGGAAGGGGAGCAGAACTTTGATAACGAAACAAAGTCACTTGTATACAAGGTATCGGCGGCGGATGATGTGGACAGAGAATACACTGTACATATTTCAAGAGATGGTAAACCTACTATTAACGAGGTAAGTTATACTTCACCGGTAACGTTTAAGGGCGGACTTGTAACAGTAGGCTTGAACGGTATATTCTTTGAAGATGTAAAGGTGTATGCAGTGCCTATAAGCGGTGGTGCAAAGATAGAAGGAAAAACAATTTCATTTGAAGATAAATCAGCAACAGCAACTCTTAATATTCCTACTAACTACAATACTGAAAGTGAGCAGGAATACAGAATTGAATTTGTTATAGATGGTTTTGATACAAATTATTCAAGTGAAACAAAAATCACAGTTCCAAGGCGTACGACTCGTAAGATAACTGAATTTACATTGCCTGATGTGCAAGAGGGTGAAACGAAGATAGATGGTACGGATATATATATATCATCACCGTATATCTATGATTTATCATCTGTGACACCGCAAATCACGTTTGACGCTGATGAAATATCACCGAGTGCCGATACCGCGCAGGATTTCAGTAATTTGGACAATCCTGTTAAGTATACGCTTTCATCGGCAGCCGATGAAGATGTAACTTATACGGTACATATTGAACGTGTTGGTGATGATCCGTATTTGGAGAGCTTGACTGTTGACGGACAGTACGGTGAAACAGAGTATGAAGACGATAATGTAAAATTGGTGTTGAAGTCAAGTGCAAAGCTTAACAGTGTTGAACCTGTTTTGCAAATACACGGTGACGATTATTCGCCAAAAGGTGCGCAGGACTTTACAGATTCAGAAAAAAATCCTGTTGTCTACACAGTGAAAAACAAATATGGTGTAGAACATAAGTATTATGTAACGATAACAAAGAAGAGATCAAGCGGCGGAAATAAAGGATCATCAGCTACTCCTACACCGACTCCGACCGAAACGCCGATAACGACAGTTGAACCGACGAATTCGCCTAAACCGAATGACGGAAATCAAACACCAAATCCAACGGAAATGCCGATAACCAAGCATGAACCGTATATAAGCGGTTATGAAGAAAACGGCGTGGTACAATTCAGACCGGATAATACAATTACTCGTGCGGAAGTGGCGAAGATATTGACGGTGCTTGACGGTGACTTTGATGTAAATAAAACATATGCTAATAAGTTCAGCGATGTACACGATGGTACATGGTATCAGAATTATATCAATTTCGCAGTAGAAAAGAATTATATTTCGGGTGATGAAAATGGCTTATGCCGTCCGGAAGATATGATTTCAAGAGCAGAATTTGCGTCTATAATCGCAAGATATATTAATATTGAACCGTTGGACGGTGAAGATAAATTTACCGATATTGCAAGACTTGATTGGTGCAAAAAGTATATAAATGCCTTGGCAGAAAAGGGAATTGTTACGGGTTATGAGAATGATGAATTCTTGCCTGATAATAAGCTTACAAGAAGTGAAGCAGTCGCGATTATCAACAGAATTACTGATAGAAAAATGACTACTGAAATTCTTGAAAAATTAACTTGTCCGTTCAGTGATGTTTCTGAAACACATTGGGCATATAACGATATACTTCTTGCGGCTTGCGAGTATTAAAAAAGAATGACAATTTAAAAGAAGAACCATTAGTTTGGTTCTTCTTTTTTATTTTGGTGTATTCAAAATAAAGATGAATATGTGAGTGGGGTTATTGCCACGGTGATTTTGATTAGGAATTTAACGTCTGATATAGTATGTAGCAGCCTATACAATTTTGCAGGCGAATTTTGTTTGCAAACATTCTGTCGGAATAAAAGAAAAACCTTGTAAACATTACTGCTTACAAGGTTTGTGGTGCCGATGGTGGGGGTCGAACCCACACGATGTTGCCATCACGGGATTTTGAGTCCCGCGCGTCTGCCAATTCCACCACATCGGCAAATTACCCAATTATAATACCATAAATATCTTCTAATGTCAAGACTAAAATCAAGAAATAAGTATTTTTTCTATTCCACCGATATATTTTTTGAAAAGTCTTGCGATAAAGCCTACAAGAATAGCGGCAACGATAGTTCCTTCGCGGACACCGTCAAGGTGTCTGAACATTATAAACGATAAAATTGCTGCAATTACTGTCATAGACGAATCGAATGCGATTTTGGTTTTACCGAAATCGGTACTGAACACATCGGAAACCGCTCTGACGGTTGCCTCACCAGGTAACATTGCAACGTTTGCGACCATTTCCATAAACACACCGAAACCGAGAATTAAACAGCCTACTATAAGTGATACAACTTTCATAGCATATGCTTCGGGCTGCATAAATCCGAGCAATGACATTGTTAAGTCAATAAAGAATGAAAATAATGCAATAATCGGCAGCTGCAACAAGTTTTGAAGTTGAAAATTACGTCTTAAAAGAATTACTTGAAGAATTACAAGAAAAATATTAAAAACCAACGTAAACATTCCGACTGTCGGCGTAAAACCAAGACTTAGAGTGTAGGGGATACTTGTAATCGGTGAAGTACCGAGTCCGGCTTTTGTGATAAAACTTACGCCGAGTCCGTTGACGAAAAGTCCCGCAAGTAAAAATATGTATCGTTTTATTAATTCTGTTTTGTCTGTCACTGTAATTCCTCCGTATTTGTCATATTATTGCATATTTTAAAAAATGTGTTGATAAACTGCTCTTTTTCACTTTCTGAAATTCCGCCCAAAATCTCATTTTCGACTTTTTCAAAAGTATCATTCACTATTTCTTGAAGCCGTTTGCCCTCATCGGTTAAATACACATATAAAGAACGCTTGTTTCCGTCCTTTGTTTGACGTATAATAAGCTTTTTTTCTTCCATGCGTGACAGTATGCCGGTAAGCGTTGCCGGCTCGATTTGACACCCTGTGGCGATTGATTTTTGTATGCAACCGTTATGCTTACCTAAATAGTCAAGCACTTTCGGCTGACCTGCTGTGAGTTTATAGGGGGATAGAGCGTCCAATACCTTTTTTTGAAACAATGATTGGTTTACCATTATCATATAATGAAAACTTTTATCCATAAAGCACCTCTATTATTAGTATGCTAATAGTTAGCTTGCTAACTATTATAACTTTGTATGCGAATTTTGTCAATAGGCAAAATAAAAACCTAAACTCTTTTGAGTTTAGGTTTTTTAAGTTATTATTCGTCAACTTCTTCTGATTTGAATGCCGTTTCGGACATTGGGGAAGTGTGGATTGTAAATCCTGATTTTGCATTGCCTGTGACGGTGATTTCTTGAATGTGAACATTGTCGGTATTTAGACAACTAAGATCCGATAAGCGGTCTTGGTTTTCGTCATAAAAGAATTTTGATGTTTCGGTAGGAACGGTAAATACAACATTATCATACTCGGAAAATATAGAAAAATCGAGTTCTTCACCCGGCTCATAGTCGGAATAACGTGAATTGACCAAATAATATGTATTTGTTTTGAATTTGCCCTTATCAAGAGAAATATAGTTTTTTGATTTATAATCCCAATCGTTTGAAGCTATAAATGTACCTGGGGTCAATTCTTTTCTGTCCATAACGGTGCGTATTTTGGTTGTATCTATATCGAAATACCATTCATATAATGTGTTCGTGCCATCATCGACTGAATATATACATTTGATATAATCAAACGTTTGCGGATAAGAAGTGGCAAAGAGTTTTATAATATTTTCTGTGGTTAATTTGTCGGTTACGCCGTCTTCGTAAATCGTCTTGCATTGCTTGTCTGATGTATATGCAAGAAATTTTGTGACGACTTCTCCGTCAAAATCTTCAGGCAAAGTCCATTCAACAGACATATCACTGTTAAATTTAATTTTCGGAGATATTTTTTCGGAAACAACTGACGGTTCGGTATAGTTATCAGTATAGTCATTATTTGTACGTCTTGCCAAATTGTAATACCAATTCCATGCTTTGAATATACCGCCATCGACTGCGTAATGATTACAGAATAATACTTTGTTTAGCAGGTCATAAAAATCTTCCCTTGTTATAGGAGATTGTGCATTGGAAGTATCTTTATTTTCGATAAGATTGTTTTGGTAAGCATAATCATATATCTCGTTCGGTTCAGACCTGTCGTATACGTTGTCTGAGTCGGAACTGTATGAAATTCCCGTTAATCTTCCTGAATAAGTCAGTGCTTGCAGATTTGTAAGATTGTCCTCAAGATTTATATTAATTATATCGTCAAGAGTTAATACAGTTCTTTCAAGCACTGAAAGAAGTATTTTTGATTCATCACTGATATTATCAAATGATTTTAGATAGTCGTAAACATAAAGATTTTTAAAATCATCTACATTGTAATGTTGAAAATTTTTAATTGCATTAAGTGCCTCTTGAGTTGTGATGTATTCGCCTTTGTTTAAATCGTCATCTGAAATAATGCCGAATTCAATTAGCGGAGTTAAATCTCCCTTTTTGTATTGGGTGATGTGGACTTCTCTGTTGTCGCCGTCCCAAGTGATGTTTAAACGAAAGGCATTTGCAACATCGGAAAGCGGAATATATGTGGAGTCATTGATTATTTGCGGTGCGACTTCAAGAGGATTTTTATAGCTATGTGTGTTGCCGTTATATATGATGTCACGAGTTGCCTGCGTGTCACCGATTGTTAGATGTAATGTAGTTTCATCTTTTGCGATTGTAACCTTTTGTGCGTCACCGTCCCAATCTACATTGTAGTCAAGATATTCCAAGATTGCACGTACAGGTACAAGGGTGCGGTTGTTTTCGATAATTATGGGTGCGTCCGTAACCATTTCAGTATCGTTTACATACACTTTCACGTTATTGTCAGCCAAAGCGCATGGCACGATATAAGCAGTAAGAGCGAGTGCGGAAAGCAGGCTTATAATTTTTTTCTTCATAACAACATCTCCTTTTCCGTAATTTACAATATTTATAATCGAATTATATCATATCGAACAAATTTATGTCAATAATTAACTGTAAAATAACACAAAAAAATACTGTCCTCTCATTTTGAGAGGACAGTATAATTAAATCGAATTAGTAAACTCTTACTGCACCTGCGTATTGAGAAATACGGTATTCTGTGTTGATTGAAGAAATCTTAACAACGTCACCTGTTTGAGGAGCGTGAATCATATTTCCGTTACCAACATAGATACCAACGTGGTGAATGTTTCCGCCCTTACCGAAGAATACAAGGTCACCCGGCTGTAGGTTGTCGCGACTTACATAAGTTCCGTTATTTCTTTGGTCTGCCGCTACACGGCTTACGCTGATACCGTTCTTTGAACATACATACTGCACAAGACCGCTGCAGTCGAAACCTGATGGGGAAGTACCGCCCCAAACATACGGAACACCAAGATATTGCATTGCTGTGTTTACGATAGATTGTCCCTTTGATGAAGATGACGGAGCCGACTGTGTTTCTTCTGATTGTGAAGATGTTGACGGTGCAGATGTTGCAACGTTGGCTGCGGCTGCGTTTTGCTTGGCAATTCTTTCTGCTCTTTCAGCGGCTGCCTTTGCGTCTGCAATTTCCTGTTGTTTTTGTGCGATAGTGTCTTTTTCTATCCATTCGCCTGTGAATTGAAGGGAAGTATTGATAACGTAACCTTCTTTATAGTCATCACCGTAGCAAATCTTTATAAAATCATTTTCACCGCTTAGTACATATACATAAGTACCGTCTGAAAGTTCTTCTATAACATCTGCGTCAGTGTTTGCTGCACTTCGTACTCTTACAGATTCGCCTGAAAGTGTAACTTGAGCAATTCTGTAATTAGTATAACTCTTTTTAGCCTCGTCTGCAAGGTTTTTATCTTGAGTTATCGATTCGCTTGGAACATAACCTGTCTTACCGCCGTTATAAGCTATTTTGTACCAACCCTCTGAGTTTTCCATAACTTCAACTTCTGTACATACTTCGACTTTGTCGATAACGTTAGCCTCGTCTGACGGAGTTTCTCTTACGTCAAGTGAACCGTTTGAGATAAGTACATAGCCAAGAGGGTAAAAACTCTTTGCCGCGATTTCGCTTTCTTCTGCTGTATTTTCAGCAGAAGTCTCTGTAGATTCTGTTGAAATCTCGGCAGTACCTTTAACTGCGTCTGTAATATCCTTTTGAGCGATTGTTATGCTCTGCTCTGCTGCTGCCGCATTTATTCTTTGTTCTCTTTCTGTTTTTGAATTGTTTAAGCCGGATGCTTGTGCTACTGCAAGTGAACTTATCATTGCTACTGCTATTACAGCAATAAGTGAATGCTTAAAGTTCTTCATAAAATAAAACCTCCTAATGATTTAAGTTTTCTTAACGATTACTTAAATTGCATTTGTATTTCTAATATATTTCTAAAACATTACAAACAGGATTATACACCACATTAAACCATTTGTCAACACTTTTTTAATCGTATCGTATTCTTTTTGTAACAATTCAGTAATAAAACGGTAGCTTTTGTAACATAAAACAAGGGGTAAAATGTTCAATATGTCGCATAAACAGTACGTTTTGTAGGTGAAATAATGTAAAAGTGTACAAAATTCAAATAATTCAAAAATTACAGAATTTCAGCCTAATATTACAGGCAGATTACGCGTAAAGTATGTTTCTTTGTAAAAATCGGTGCATTTATATTACAAACACGTTACAAAGATTACAAAAGTTACATTGCCGTTGTAAAGAAAACTGCGATTTGATATAATTAAAGCATACAAGGAGTAAGAAATATGGTTGAATATATTAAAATCGCCGTATTCTTTTCGATTGGGGTGTATATTTACGAACGCATAGACATTGCGTTTGCATTAATTTTTCTTTTGTCCCTTATAATGGTATTGACAGTTGTGTCGGTTTTTAAACATAAATTCAATACAAAAATACTTGTTATGATGACGGCGCTTGTTATGGGCACAGTTCTTTGCAACGCCCAAGTAAGCGAAAATGCACATGATTTGTATAAGTATGAAGGGCGGTATGTGACTGTCGTCGGTCGTGTGTGCGAGATACCGCAGGACAGTGAAGAAGATGAAAATGTACGATATGTAATCGATGTGCGTAAAGTAAATAATGAAAAGGTAAGGGATAAAATCCTTCTTACTTCCGATAATAAGCCGGAATACGGTGATACCGTAACTTTCGGCGGATTTATCGACGAACTTCCTGAAAAATTGAATAGAAATGGCTTTGATTATAAGAAATATTATAAAAAATTGGGGATTTTCTTTAAATCATACAGCAGTGAAGTTAAACTTTCGGACGAAGTGATAAAAGATTATTCACCATATGCGATTAACAATTCGTTTAAGAACTCAATTTCAAAATTAATTGACAAGCATTACAAGGGCGATTACAATGCGATAATGAAAGCTGTGCTGATAGGGGATAAAAAAGAATTTTCGGACGATTTTGATAAGATACTTACCAAAACGGGTACGAAAAGATATTTTTATTCTTCGTATCTTCATATAATGCTTTTAATGTCCTTAATAACGCTTGTTTTGGGCATATTCAAAAAGAGGACACGCGATATTTTGACGGTGTTTCTTCTTATTATATATGCTTTCGCAAATGCAAACAATACCGTTTCGGTCAGATTGGCTGTGATGATATCGGTAATTATATTTACCGAAAGTAAATTCGGACGTAAATATTATCCGGATATAGTCGGTATAACGTTGCTTGCGGTCGGAGCGGCAAATCCGATAATGCTGTTTGACGCAGGATTTGTGATGTCGGTGCTGTCGGCAATTATGATATATTACTTTTACGACTGTGTGCACGGTAAACTTAAATTTATACATATAAAATACATTCGCAGACTTTTTGCGATAGGCATAATTTGTACAATCGGACTTTTGCCTGTTTCAGCGTACTTTTTCGGTGCTGTTTCGATATATTCTATTGTTTTGTCAATAATAATGTTGCCTTGTGTGACGGTGATTATGGTGCTTGCACCGATTTTGCTTGTAATGCTTGCGGTATTCAACACCGCACCGCTGTTTAAACAGGCGGTTGACTGTGTGCTGTTTATACTAAAACTTGTGCCGACAATTTCATATAAACTCGGTCTTGTATCGCATACAGTTGCAAAACCGAATTTGTTATTACTTATTATATACACTCTTGCCGTTGTCGGCGGAGTGAAATATATTAAGAAGAAAAACAGTCAAATGCGTATTGCGATTTTTGTTTTGGCGGCATTGATGACTTCATATGTAATAGGCGAAGTGATTAGTACAAATAATGTGGAAATTACATTCGTCAATGTCGGTCAGGGTGACGGTGCGGTAATTCAAGCACCGTACCGATTTAATGTGCTTATAGACGGCGGCGGTGGTAATTCGTATTCTGATTACAACCCCGGTGAAAAGGTGTACCTTGATTATCTTGAAACAGAGGGGATAACAAAGGCAGACAGTGCGTTTGTTAGTCATTATCATCAAGACCATGTGCAGGGAATTATAGCGGCAATGGAGAATATAAAGGTAAGAAATTTATTTCTGCCCGATAATATGGAGGGCAGTGAATGGCGTGTGGCACTTGAAAATACCGCAAGGGAAAACGGCACGACAGTGCATTACATTTCACAGGAAACACTTCTTACTTATAATAACGGAATGACAATAAGAATTATTCCTCCGTCAAATAAGACAGGGTTAAGTGATGATGAAAATGATACTTCATATGTGTATTACGTTGAGTATAAAGGTTTTTCTGCAACATTTACAGGTGATATGTCAGCATTTGCCGAAAAGAATTTGATTGATGACGGAAAAGCAGACAAAACGAACTTGTTAAAGGTTGCACATCACGGCTCGAATACCGCAACGTGTGAAGAATGGGTTGAAAAATTAACTCCCGAATATGCGGTTATAAGCGTCGGTGAGAATAATCCATATAATTTGCCGAATGACGATGTACTTGAAAGACTGGAAAATGCACAGGTTTTTCGTACTGATTATGACGGCGATATAAAATTTATAATACATAAAAACGGCAGTGCCGAAACTGATATATATAATAGGAGATAAGAATGGCGGAAAAGAAAAACGGAAATTTGTTAAAACTGAAAAAACAGCTTAAAGAGGGTATTTTAGCGCCTTTGTATGTGTTTTACGGTGAGGAGGATTACCTGCGTGAAATGTACGTTGATAGGGTAAAAGACTGCGTTCCGGACGGCGGATTCCCCGACTTTAACCACATAAAAATTGAAGGCCGTGACGTTGCGTTTTCGGAATATGACGATGCATGGGAAAGCTTCCCGATGATGGCGGATAAAAAGCTGATACACATTAAGGACAGCGGTATTTTTCAGTTGAAAAGCGGAAAAGATGAGGCATCGACAGAAGAAAAAAAGGAATTTTGGACCGAAAAGTTTAAAAGAATATCTGACGATACAGTCGTGATTTTCGATGAAACAGCGGTTGATAAAAGAAGTGCTTTGTATAAGGCGGCGGCAAAGGTCGGCTCAGTGGTTGAATTTACTTATTTGAGTGAGGCTGACCTTGTGACGTGGGTTGTCAAGCAATTTCTGAACGCAAAAAAGAAGATTTCAAAAGAAAATGCGTATTACCTTATAACCATATGTGACAGTGGTTTGGCGAGTATTAATAATGAAATTAAAAAGCTGATTGATTTTTGTGATGAAGAAATATATAAAACCGATATTGACAGAGTTGTTTCAAAGTCAATGGAAGTTATCGTTTTTGAACTCACTGATGCGATTATGCTCGGCAATACACAAAAGGCAATGGAAACGCTTGCTGATTTAAAAACGGTCAAAGAAAATGTGTTTACGCTTATATATTTAATGCTTTCGACATTTGAAAAAATGCTTCGTGTAAAATTAATGAACGGTGCGCCACAAGCGGAGGTGGCATCGGAAATAGGCGTTCCGTTGTTCGTTGCAAGAAAATATATAAACAGCACAAAAGGCTTTTCGGAGGATTCGCTTGTTTGGATGGTAAGGCGAGTTGCGGAGATTGACTTGGCGATAAAAGAAGGACGTATTGAAGATTGGAATGCATTGGAACAATATGTTGCGGAATGTATTTACAGAAGTCACAGATAAAATTTATATAAAAAGAGGGAGAAATTATGAAAAAACAACTTATTGCAGTGGTATCTGCGTTGGCAATGACGTTTACGTCATTACCGTGTGTGAGCATTGCGGCGGAAATTGTGCCGAAACCCGTTTTACAGTACACGTTTGACGGAAACAAACAGCTTGCCGACCAAAACGGCAAGAATGAATTGAAACTGTCGGGCGGTGCAAGTGTAACTGATGACGGTAACAAGGGTAAAGGTCTTTTGCTTGACGGTACGGACGGCTATGCCGAATTGCCGGATAATATTCTGTCAAGCGATATGACGATTACAACGTGGGTGAAGATTAATAAATTCACAACATGGGGCAGAGTTTTCGATTTTGGTACTGACTCAAACCAAAACTTTTTCTTTGCACCGTACAGCGGCGGTGCTTCAAGAGTGGAGATAAAAAACGGTGCAACCGTTGATACAATGGATTGTACGCAGGAAACCGCAAAAGATTGGGTAAACTATGCGATAACAATTAAAGGCGATACCGTTTCATATTACAGAAACGGCAGACTTATAAAGAGTAAGTCGGGTATAAAGGATATATCCGAACTTACAAACACTGCTAATTATATAGGTAAGTCGCACTATGACGGTGACGCATATTTGTCGGCGGTAGTGGACGATTTCAGAGTTTATAACACCGCACTTTCACAGGACGAAATATTAAAAGTTATGTCTGACGGTGAAATAAATGCCGATGTTATGCTTGATTCCTATGCGATAAACGATGAACAGATTGTGACAGGCGACAGTATAACTTTACCGCAGGCGGACGGTATCGTGTGGAATGAAACAGATAATCTTGGATTGGTAAATGTTGAAACAGGTGAGGTTAAGCATAATAAAACCGCCGAAACAGTAACACTTGTGCAGTCATACGGCAACACAGAAAGAGAGTATACACTGTATGTGACGGGCAGTGAGGAAGATCCTTATTCGATTAATATTGACGCTTCGGACAGAAGTAAGGACGTTTCGGACGATATGTGGGGATTGTTCTTCGAGGATATTAACTCTGCCGCAGACGGCGGACTTTATGCGGAAATGGTGCAAAACCGTTCTTTTGAAAAGAGTGATGAAAAAGAAGGACATTTATATAATTGGGGACTTTATTCAATATATAAAGAGCCTAACAGAGAGGACGGCAAATATTATACCGCCGAAAATATACAGGTTAAAACAGATAAACCGATGAACGAAAATAATCCTACATATATTACCATTCCGAAAGGTGAAATGATTTGTAATGACGGTTTTTATGACGGAACCGAATGGGATTGCGATAAAGGTACATCTTTCAGCGGAATGAAATTTAAAAATGGCGAAAAATATGATTTTTCGGTATATGCACGCGGCGAGGGTGAACTGACGGTGTCGTTGGGAATTGTAATAGATGAACATAAGGCTAGTTTTGAGGTTGAACCTTTTAATGAGGCTGCTGCCGTTATAAAATGTAATTCAAAAGACGATTGGAAAAAGTATTCTGTTACATTCACTGCTGACGAAGAACTTGAAAGTGACGGCAGCGGAATTATTGTTACAAATACAGGCGACAGTGACCTTGATGTAGATATGGTATCGCTTATGCCGGAGGATACATACAAAGGGCACGGCTTGCGTAAGGATTTGATGGAACAGCTTGAGGCAATGCACCCTAAATTCTTGCGCTTTCCGGGAGGTTGTGCCGTTGAGGGACAGACGATGGATACGGCTTGGAACTGGAAAGATACAATCGGTGATGTGTCGGAGCGTAAGGAAATGATAAACATATGGAATCCGTCTGCGACAGAGCCGTATATGATGACTTATGGACTTGGTTTTTATGAGTATTTCCAAATGTGCGAGGACTTGGGTATGGAGCCTGTTCCGATTTTGAATTGCGGTATTGCGTGTCAAGTCCGCAGCGGAAGTGCGACGGACGAAGAACACCTTGTTCCTATGGACAAATTACAGCCGTATATTGACGATGCGCTTGACCTTATCGAATTTGCAAACGGTACTGATGAAAGTAATGAATGGGTGCAAAAGCGTATTCAAATGGGACATAAAGAGCCGTTTAATATGAAGTACATAGGTATCGGAAATGAGCAGTACGGCGATATTTACTTTGAAAGATACGAAGAATTTGCAAAGCAGATACACGAAAAATATCCCGATATTAACCTTGTAACAACGTCAGGTACTGCGTCAAGCGGAAGTTCAAATGACCTTGCATGGAATTGGGCGAATGAGCATGAGGAGCTTGCCGACCGTATGGACGAGCATTATTATGAAACAGCCGATTGGTTCAGACAGCACGCTTACAGATATGATAATTACAGACGTGACACAAATACAAAGGTATTTTTGGGTGAATATGCGTCAAAGGGTAATGCTTGGTATAACGCACTGTCAGAGGCGGCATTTATGACAGGTCTTGAAAGAAATGCGGACGTTGTGCGTATGGCGAGCTACGCGCCTATGTTTGCGAAGTACGGCAATACACAGTGGTCGGCGGCGGATATGATTTGGTTTAATAATTCGGATTACGTTCTTACACCGAATTATTACGTTCAGTCACTGTTCTCAAATAATCAAGGCAATTATTCTTTGCCGACAGAGGTTAAACTGAACGGTATCGAAAAAGACGATGCACTTAAAGGCGGTGTTGCAGTTGGAAGTTGGGGAACACATAATGAATTTAAAGATATAAGATTATATTCGGGTGATACTATCGGTGTATTGACGCCAAGTGAGTCTGAAGAATATGATGATGAGGACGATTATAACTTAGATGAAGAATATGATGAGGACGATTATAATTTAGAAGATCGGGGTTGGAAGATTGGCAAAGGCGAATGGACAATGAATAAAGAAGGCGCACTTGTCCAATCCTCTGATGAAACAGGTGCGATATGTTATTTCCCGTATCCGGATAACAGACAATATACTTTGTCGCTTAAAGCACGCAAATTGAGCGGAGGCGAGGGTTTCCAAATAGGAGTTGCGGCAGATGATGCATTGAATTATTACAGAGTTAATATAGGCGGTTGGGGCAATACAACCGCAAAGGTACAGCACATTGTAAACGGTGTAACTTCTTCTTCCGGTAACGTTGCGGAACAGTCATATGTCGGTAACGTGCATATAAATGATAATGAATGGTATGACGTTACGGTTGAAGTGACTGATGATGAAATCAAAGCATATTTGAATGATGAATTTATATGCTCATATAAAAAGCCTAAGGAATACGGTCCTGTGTATTCGTCAAGCGTGTATGATGAGGAAACAGGTGACGTTATCGTTAAGGTTGTCAATACAATGGACAGTGACGTAAATATCGGAATGAATGTATCGGGCGAAACGGTAACGTCAAATATCGCAAAGACAACTGTTATGTCGGGCGATACAAATTTGGAAAACAGTCTTGATAATAAAAATGCAATCGTACCGAAAGAAATCGAACTCACAAACGCAAGCAATAACTTTACATATAATGCACCTGCCGATTCATTCAGTATTATAAGACTTAAAACAGGAAACGGTGGAAGTAAGGCGTATATTTCGGGATATGAGGACGGCACGTTCAGACCGGATAATACAATAACCCGTGCTGAGGCGGCGGCAATTATAGCAAGATGTTCGTCTGATTTTGACGAAAATAAGACGTATTCAAGTGATTTCACTGATGTGTTGGGTGATGAATGGTATGCGAATTATGTCGGATATGCCACTGAAAAGGGGTATATTTCGGGTTACGATGGCGGTCCATTTAAGGCTGACATAGATATAACACGTGGAGAATTGGCAGTTATTTTGAGTAAATACGGCTCGTTTGACGGAGACGGAATTTGTACAGAATTTTCAGATGTGCCAAATAATTATTATGCAACAGGATATATTAAAGCATTGTATGATGAAAATATTGTAAGCGGATATGAGGACGGCACGTTTAAGCCTGATAATTCAGTAACTCGCGCGGAGGCGGTTACAATGATGAATAAAGTGCTTGATAATCCGATAGCGGAAAATGCAGAAAATCCGTTCGGTGATGTTTCACCAAATCATTGGGCGTATAATCAAATTATGACCGCAGTACAGGGAAAGTAGCGGACTGTCTCATATGGTATAACGTGGGATAACAATAAAATGCCACCCCTCAGTCAACTGTGTTGACAGCTCCCCTCAATGGGAGCCAAAAGCCTCTCCTTGAGGAAAGGTGTCACGAAGTGACAGAGAGGTGGCAGATGCGATATAACGAAAGTAGGGGACAGCACCTCGACGTCCCACATATGCTAACCGTAGGGACGACCATTGGTCGCCCGTTGAAGAAAACACAAAAAGGGCGACCGATGATCGCTCCTACGAAAGCCACTCTTTAAAGGAGAGGTGGCAAAAATAAAAGGAGAAACACAATGAAAAGAGAAGATATAAACATACGTGATCCATTCATATTGCCGTATGAGGGCAAATATTACCTATACGGATCGCGCGGAAGTGAAGTGTGGGAGGACAATGCGACAGGGCTTGACGTATACGTCAGTGAAGACCTTGAAAATTGGTCTGAACCAAAAGAGATATTTACGCGAACGGCAGATTTTTGGGCGGACAGACATTATTGGGCGCCTGAAGTTTATGCGTACAACGGCGCGTTCTATATGTTTGCGTCATTCAAATCGGCGGACAGATGTCGTGGAACTATGGTATTAAAGGCAGACAAGCCGGACGGCAAATTTACGGTACACAGTGAGGGTACAATTACACCGCCGGATTGGGAATCGCTTGACGGCACGTTATACATAAGCAAAAGCGGTAAGCCGTATATGATTTTTTGCCATGAATGGGTACAGGTAAATGACGGTGAAATGTGTGCGATTGAAATGAGTGCAGATTTAAAAAGAGCAGTCGGTGAACCGATTTTGTTGTTTAAAGCGAGTGAGGCGAGCTGGATTGCCGAGGCACAGAAAAACAAAGGTATATACGTTACGGACGGTCCGTTTCCGTACAGATGTGCTGACGGTACGTTACTTTTGTTATGGTCAAGTATGGGCGAAGAAGGATATACAGAGGCTATTGCAGTGTCGGATAATGGCGACATAGACGGTAATTGGGTACAACGTGACGAACTGCTGTTTAAAAAAGACGGCGGACATGGTATGATTTTCAAAACGTTTGATGACAAATTACTGCTATTGTTACATTCGCCGAACAAGCATCCGCTTGAACGTCCTGCGTATTTTGAACTTGAGGATAAAAACGGAATGTTGTATGTGAAATAGGGGAAAAGTGATGAAAAAAACAATATCTATAATTATAAGTATTGCGATGTGTGCAATGCTTGCGTCCTGCGGCGGTGTGAAGAACGAAGTATCCGATACAGAACAGCCGACGCTCATGGATACAATGAGCCTTGAAGAAAAAGTCGGACAAATTCTGTTTGTGCGTTGCGTTGATGACGAACAAACAGATGATTTAATGAGTATAAAACCGGGCGGAATATTGATGTTCGGACGTGACTTTGAGGGACTTACAAAAGACGAAGTAAAAGAAAAAATACAGAGTTATCAAGATAAAAGCGACATACCGCTTATAATCGGTGCGGACGAGGAGGGAGGAACGGTTGTAAGAGTAAGTTCAAACCCTAATCTTGCACCCGAAAAATTCAAGTCACCGCAAGAGATTTACAATGAGGGCGGAATGGACGCAGTAGTTGAAAATGCAACGGAAAAATCGGAACTCCTTTTGAGCTTGGGAGTTAATATGAATCTTGCACCCGTTGCGGACGTTTCGACAAATCCGTCTGATTATATGTATGACAGAAGTCTTGGACAAAATGCGGAAGTTACGGCTGATTTCGTTTCAAAGACGGTAACGGCAATGAATAACGCAGGGATTATGAGCGTATTAAAGCATTTTCCCGGATATGGCGGTGTAGGCGGTGACAGTCATCAAGGCACTGTTTATGACGACAAAACTGCCGAGAGTATACGCGAAAACGACTTGCTTCCGTTTAAAGCCGGAATTGAGGCAGGTGCAAGCAGTGTGCTTGTGGCACATAATACGGTCAATGCACTTGATAGTGAAAACCCCGCGTCACTTTCGCCGACAATTCACAATATGCTTAGAGATGAGTGCGGTTTTGACGGTGTTATAATGACAGACGACATTGCTATGGGTGCAGTCGCAGATATGGAGAATGTGTACGTTAAAGCGGTAAATGCGGGTAATGATTTACTTATAACGACCGATTATCAAACAGGTTATAATCAGATTTTAAATGCGGTTAAATGCGGTGGAATCAGTGAAGAGACACTAAACAGTGCAGTAGAGCGAGTGCTTAAGATGAAAGGGCAAATATAAAACAAAGGCTGTCGAAATCGACAGCCTTTTATAATGTCTGTAATTTATCAGCCTTTGATTAGATTTTCGTAATCGTCCTCAGGCATTGGCTTTGCACAATAGAAACCTTGAATTGTATCGCAATGCATTTCTTTCAATAAATCGTATTGATTTTTTGTTTCAACACCCTCTGCCGTAACCGACATTTGAAGTGTATGTGCAAGCGATATTGTGCTCAAAACAATGGCCTTTGACTTATCGTCTGTTTCCAGTTTATCGACAAAACGTTTGTCAAGTTTAACGATGTCACAAGGCAGAAGATTAAGCATATTAAGTGAAGAATATCCGCTGCCGAAGTCATCAAGCAAAACTTTAATTCCATGCTTCTTACATTGTTTTGTAAGCGAAATAAGTAAGCTTTCGTTTTCTGCAAGAATACTTTCGGTAAATTCAACTTCAATCAGATTTAGCGGTATTCCGTATTTTTCAACTGTTTTGATATGATCCTCAACAAAGTTTTCGTCCAATAACTGCAAGAGTGATACGTTTACCGATATTGGCGAAACGTCATAGCCTAAATCGAGCCATTTTCTTATTTTGGCACAAGTTTCTTCAAGTACATATTTGTCAAGCTTAACAATATCGCCGTTCTTTTCAAACAGCGGTATAAACATACCTGGTGAAATTATTGTTCCGTCAGGCTTTTGCCAACGTACAAGTGCCTCTGCACCGTTGAATTTGTTTGCGTTAATATTGAATTTAGGTTGGAAATAAACCTTAAATTCTTTGTTTTTAATAGCATCCTCAAAGCCGTTTTCAATCGTTTTCTGCATCATAATATCATTACGTTGCTTTGAAGAATATATTGCATATTGCGATTGTGAGGACTGTCCTTTCAAATGCTTTTGTGTTATTCTTGCACGATTAAGCATTGAATTTATCTTCATATCTCTGTCATCCACAAGATAAATTCCGACAGATACCGTCATATTATATACACCGCCTGCCGGACTGTATAATTTAAGCGAGTTAAAGAAATCTGCGCAAGCGTTATCTAACGACTTAGTATTGTCGTATGTGATTAATGCGACAAAGTGGTCGTCAAAAATTCTTGAACACAATTCTTTTGGCTCAAGTCGCTTATAAATGGCAGACCACAAAAATTTTAAAGCTCTGTCGCCTTCGTCATCACCGAAAAAGTCATTGATATATTGGAAATTGTTTATATCAAGGTTAATTAAAGCATAATTTTCATCGGGATTGTCTTTCAGTGTTTTCTCAGCCTCTAAAACAAATTTTGTATATGACATACCGCCTGTAAGACTGTCAACGTAAGCCATTTCCTCAAGCTGCTTTTGACTGGTGGTTTTTGCTTTGATTGCCGTATGCAATAGGTAGAAAAATACGACTGAGCAAAATACGATGAACAGGTAACAGCATATAAGAATTTGAGTTGTGTACTTTGTTACAACGTTTTTTGGCACAACGGTAAGTATGTACCAGTCGTTTATATTAAGCGGTGTATAATAAATGTATTTTTCAATGCCGTTAAGCATTATTATTCCGTCTGATTTACCTTCTTTTAAATCGGCTTGCATTTGCTGTATGGCACTGTCATTTTTGCTTGACGCTTGACTCATTTCGTCAAACAGATTGTCGAATGTCAATCCGAATGAACCGTTATGAGATGAACCGACAATTCTTTTTCCGTCACTGTCAATGACGTAAGAATATCCTTTGTTTTCAAATGTAGGCGTTGAAATTGAATCTGCATATCGGGAAGTCAGATATGTAGAGAAAATTACGAATTTATTTTCGCCGTCTATTCTTATGGGTGTAGTGCATACAAGAAATGTAAAATCATTATATGAATCGCAAAAGAATTTAGTTTCTTCGCTGTTAAAAGCCTCTTTTGTATTAGGAAATTGCGATAAGTCGATTTCGACTCCGTTTATGTCGGTAAGCTTGCCGTCAGGTGTTACAATTCCTAAAAGATGCTGTTGATCATCGATTCGGCTATGCTTTAAAAATGTAAGAATATCGTCAAAAGAGGCATAACCCAATTTTTCTATATAAGATGCCGCATTTTCTATGATTTTTGCATCTCTTCCGAGTTCAAGACTGAAAATAGTCTGATTTTGGTGTGAAATTTCAGAAAGAGTAGAAATCGTTCGTTGATTTGCCGCATAGGTAATATAACTGGCATAGCTGATTATAACAATAGCAATAGTGACAAGCAGGGCAATTGGAAGTCTCAATCTTTTTGGTATTGTTTTTTTATACATATATTCTGTGCCTCCCCAAAAAAGAAAATATGAATAATTATATAATTATATTATCATAATTGGCAGAACAGTGCAATAATTTCAAATAAAAAAACACATATAAATGTGTTTTTTTGGAGATTTTACACTAATATATATCCGATAATGAGTCGATGTTTGTGCGGTCAAACATAATCGGGTCGCCGAGTATTATTTCGCTTGCATTGTCCTTGTCAGCGGTGATTGTCTTTTCGCCGAGTGAACCGGCGGTAAATGTTTCACCTATGCTGCCTGTTATTTCATTTTCGTCAAGGGCTTTAAGCGTGTAGGCGGTAAGGTAGCCGAGATCGGTCGTATTCCATATGTACAATCTGTCGCACGTTCCGTCTTTTATGTATTCGGATAATTCACTCGGAAAACCAAGTCCTATAAGATTTACATCCTTGCCGGATTCTTTAAGCGCTTTGGCGGCGGAACTCAAGCCTATTGTCGTAGGAACGATAATAGTTTTAATAGCGTCATTTTGCAAAAGATATTGTGTTTCCGTGTAAGATTTGGTTGCATCATCATCGCCGTAAGCTATTTCGATAAGAGGCATATTGCTGTATTTTTCGGGATTTTCTTCTATTTCGAGCTTTAGATAGCGTATCCATTGATTTTGATTCGGTGCACTGCCTGTGGAAGTTAAAATCGCAAAACCGCCTTCACCGTTTGAAACGTCATATGCACTCTTTATAAAATTTCGTCCGAGTACTTCCGGATCGGCTTGTTGAATATGCGTTTTTCTTGAAATTGAATTTACGGGTGCATCAACCGATATTACTTCAATGCCTGAATTCAGAGCCTCGGTAAGTGAAGATTCAAGTGCGTCGGCATCGTTGGCGGAAATGGCAATTCCATCCACGTTATTATCTATAAGTTCGTTTATAATTTCAATTTGTTTGTCGACAGTTGCGGAAGTAGGCGCTTTGTATATCGCTTCAATGCCTATTTCGTTGCAGGCACTTTCAAAACCCTCAAAAACTTTTTGGCTATACGGATTTTGTATATCTTTTCCGACAAAAGCATAGACGGTTTCATTTGCTGATTTCTCCGAAGGAGAAAGAGTCGATTCGCTCTGCGGAACAGAACACGCAGTAAGCAATGAAATGCTTATCGCCAATATAGAGGGAATTGAAATTAACTTTTTTATATATTTCTTCATAAGTGTTTCCTCCTCTAAGTCATACATTTTATATTAGTAATATTATACACCATAAAAACATAAAAATAAATATAAATATCAGTCAAAAATAACCAAAAAAAATCTTTTTTAAAAAAATAAAAATTTTTTTAAAAAAAGTGTTGACAAAGTAAAAAAGGTCTGCTATAATAGTCAATGTTGTTGGCCGACACAACAGGTCAGCGCAAATGGGAGTTTAGCTCAGCTGGGAGAGCGTCTGCCTTACAAGCAGGATGTCACAGGTTCGAGCCCTGTAACTCCCACCAAATACACTTTATGAAAATAAAGTGTTATGGCCCGGTAGTTCAGTTGGTTAGAACGCCAGCCTGTCACGCTGGAGGTCGTGAG